>WNFV01000219.1_pt1 | contig 94798 bp, 89 predicted proteins | sample 5400101 | NCBI WGS metagenome assembly WNFV01 (sample SAMN13153361, study PRJNA577476) | soil metagenome | isolation source: 115 cm soil or saprolite under grassland replicate 1 | place: USA:California | collected 2016-06-15
TGGTGGGCCGTGGAGGACTCGAACCTCCGACCCGCTGATTAAGAGTCAGCTGCTCTACCAACTGAGCTAACGGCCCGCGAGGTAGCGGGAACCCCTCACCCTACCCTCTCCCCGGAGGGGAGAGGGGGAGTACAAAAAGATGGTGCGCCCAAGAGGATTCGAACCTCTGACCTTTAGCTCCGGAGGCTAACGCTCTATCCAGCTGAGCTATGGGCGCGCAACGTCCGATCAGGCCCGAAGGAGTGGGGTGACCGAAGGGAATCGAACCCTCAACCCCTGGAGCCACAGTCCAGTGCTCTAACCAATTGAGCTACGGTCACCGTCCCGGGACGACAGCCAAGTGCTTACTCTACTTTATGTTCCGGGGCTGGTCAACGCCTGCCGGCCGCGCTCGAGCGCTTCCCGCATGGCGTGGAGCCCCTCGGCGGGCGCTTTGAGCTGCGTCTTCAATTTCGATTGCGCTTTGCCCACCTTGAGTCCGCCGTCGAGCGGCCGGCGCGCCTTCTGGCCGAGCGCCGCCGTTGTGACGGCGGTGAGGCGGGAGGCATCGAGGCCGAACTCCTTGCAGATCAGGACCGCGAAGGCATAGCGGTCTAGCACCTCGGAGCCGGCGACATGCCACAGACCCAGGAGCTCGCGCTCGCAGAGCTCCACGCTGGCCGCGGCCACGTCGGGGTTGTACGAGGGGCTCGCCCGCTGGTCCACGGCGGGGCGGAAGCCCCGACCCTTCCGGAAGGCGCCTAACAACTGGTGGACGAAGTTCTTCTCCTGGCGCTCGGGGCCGTAGACGACGCTGGTGCGGATGATCACGGCGCGGCGGCAGGCGATCTTCACTGCCTGCTCGCCCTCGTGCTTGCTCTTGCCGTAGACGCCGAGGGGTCGCGGCGCGTCGTCCTCGCCGAAGGGCCCGCCGATGCCATCGAAGACGTAATCGGTCGAGTAGTAGACGAAACCGGCGCCCGCCGCCGCGGCGGCGCGGGCGGCCGCTGCGGGCCCGTCGTGATTGGCCGCCATAGCCTCGTCCGCATGATCCTCGCAGTAGTCCACGTGGGAGAGCCCCGCCGGGCAGAAGACCCAGTCGGGGCGCGCCGCGGCGACGGCGCGCGCGACGGCGGCGTGGTCGGTGAAATCGAGCGGGTCGAGTCCGGGCGCTGGGTGATTCGCGTAGGTGCCGCGGGCTTCGTGGCCGCGCGCGCGCAACGCGTCCAGCAGCGCGGCGCCCACTTGGCCGGAGGCGCCGATGACGAGGGCGCGCATCAGCAGGCTAGGCGTGAAGGCGTGGGCATGACGTCCGGACGATACCGGAGCTTGGCTGCAAGAGCAACCGGAGGCTATACTCGCTCCTCGTGAGAGCGGCGCGCCGGGCAGCCTGTGCGGCTATCCTCGTGGCCCTGTGCGTCGCGACCGCACGGGCCGACTCGCATGCCATCGCCGTCACCTCGCCCGCCCCCGCCACGCTCACGGCCGAGCTCTCCACGCCGCGCGGCGTGGGCCCCTTCCCCGCCGTCATCCTGCTCCACGGCTGCGGCGGTATCGGACCCAATATCAAGGAATGGGCGGTGTGGCTCAGGCACGAGGGATACGCGGCTTTCGCGCTGGACAGCTTCGGCGGGCGCGGGCTCAGACGTCTCTGCGGTGGCAGCGAGGCATTGACGGGGCGCATGCGCGCGCCGGACGTCTTCACCGCGGCACGGTATCTCAAGACGCTGCCCCAGATCGACGGCAAGAGGATGGCCACCATCGGTTACTCGCACGGCGGCTGGACTCTGATGTGGGCCGTGGCGACAGAAGCCCAGTATCCCGACGTCGATATTCGCGCCTTCATCATGTTCTATCCGACGTGCACTGGCTGGAAGGCGCTGCCCGGGACGACGCCCGTGCTCATGCTGCTCGGCGGCAAGGACGACTGGACGCCGGCGGCGCCGTGCGAGGCCCTCGCGCGGTCGGCTTCTCGGGCTGGCCGGAACGTCACTGCGGTCCTCTATCCGGACGCCTACCATCACTTCGACGGCGCCGAGGTCAGGGGGCGGAGGATCGTGCCGGATGCGCGCGAAGGCAAGGGCGCGACCATCGAGTACAACCCGAAAGCCCACGAAGACGCGGAGAAGCAGGTGCGCGCCTTCCTCGCGGCGAACCTTCAGAAGTGACCCAGCCGGCCGTGCTCCGCTTCCTTGGCTCGGGCGACGCCTTCGGCAGCGGCGGGCGCTTGCAGACCTGCATGCACCTCTCGGGCACAGACGGCGCTGTGCTGATCGACTGCGGGGCCTCGTCGCTGATCGCGATGAAGCGCGATGGCGTGGATCCGGGCGAGGTGGACGCGGTGCTCCTGAGTCATCTCCACGGCGACCACTTTGGCGGCGTGCCCTTCCTGATCCTGGACGGCCAATTCACCCGGCGCGCGCGGCCACTCGTCATCGCGAGCCCGCCGGGCGTTCAGCAGCGAGTGGAGGCCACGATGGAGGCGCTGTTCCCCGGCTCCACGGCTGTCCGGCGAAAGTTCGACGTGCAGTTCATCGAGCTTGCGGAGCGACGGGCCGCGCGAGCGGGGCCCACGGCCGTCACCGCTTTCCCCGTCGTCCGCGCGAGCGGGGCGCCGTCCTATGCGCTACGCGTGGAGTATGGCGGGCGGACTGTCACCTACTCCGGCGACACGGAGTGGACGGACAGTCTCGTCGAGGCCGCGCGCGGCGCCGACCTTTTCGTCTGCGAGGCTTACACGTTCGACAGGCAGGTCAAGTTCCACCTCGACTATAGGACCATCGAGGCCCAGTCCGAGAGGCTGGGCGCGCGGCGCATCATCCTGACCCACATGGGGAGTGACATGCTGGCGCGCGAGGGCGAGGCGCGATTCGCGCGCGCCCATGACGGTCTCGTGGTGACGCTCTGAGCCGGAGCCTCGGCGCCGTCCTGCCCGCCGCGCTGGAGAAGCGGCTCTCCCAGAAGGACCTGCCGCGCCTCCTCGGCCGGGGGCTGCCGCTCTTGACGGTGGACGACCGCGGGCGTCCGCATCCCATGTTCTGCTCCTACCTCGAGCTCTTGGCCGTGAGCCCCACCGTGATCCACGTCGCCGTCGGCGCGCGAAGCAGCGCGCGGCGCAACCTCGAGGCGCGAGGCGCCGCGACGCTGCTCATCGTCGAGCCCGACGTCACGATGTACGTCAAGTGCCGCGCCTCCGGCGCTCCGCTGCTATCGGGAGAGCTGGCGCGCTTCGAGCTGGTCGTGGAGGAGGTGCTCGAGGACGCGGCGGCCGAGGGCGAAGAGGGCGCCCGCATCACGGGCGGTTTGACCTACGCGCCCGTGCCCGCGCTCGACAGCGAGTGGGCGCGGGGCGTGCTGGCGGCGCTTCGGGTCGAGTAGTCCCCTCGCCTTTCGAGTCGCCCCCTCACCTTTCGAGTCGCCCCCTCACCCTACCCTCTCCCCCGATGGGGGAGAGGAGATCCCCCGCGAGGGGTTCGTTTGAGTTTCCCTCGCCCCTCTGGGGAGAGGGTAGGGTGAGGGGCCTAGACCTCCAGCAGGTCTTCGCCGACAGTGACGGGACCTGCGTAGTGCCGAAGGGCCGCCGCCTCTAGCTCGGCAGGCACCGAGCCGGGCATCATGTGGGTGATGACGAGCTTGCCGGGGTTGGCGGCCTTGGCGACGCGGCCGATGTCCCCCGGCTGGGTGTGGTAGGAGGCGAGGCCCTTGATCTTCGCCTCGAGGGTCGGCCAGCCGCAGCCGGGAAACCACGGGGTCTTGGCCATCTCGCAGCACTCGTGGATGAGGCAGTCCACACCCTGGCTCCAGCGGATCAAGTTCTCCGAGGGCCGCGTATCGCCCGAGATCGCGATGCGCCTGCCGCCGCCCTCGAAGAGGTAGCCGAAGGCGGGCTTCACGGGTTCGTGGTCCACGCTGAAGGCGCTCACCGTCACGCCGCCCGCCTCGAGAATCTTCCCCTCTTCGATCTCCGTCACGTTGACCCGTGGCCGGTCGCGCTTGGTCATGTGGGCGCGGCGGATCTCGATGTCCCAGTCGAGGTAGTCGAGGAGCTTGTCCATCTGGCGCTTCGTGCCGGCAGGTCCCCAGACTTCAAATGGCGCGTTCTGGCCCGCGATCCAGCGCGTGATCAGGAGATGGCCCAGATCGATGATGTGGTCGGAGTGGTGATGGGTGATGAGGACGCGCGGCCAGTCGTAGGGGCGCACGCCCGCCTGGACCAATTGCACGCCCGCGCCCGAGCCGGCATCCACGAGGAACTGCTCGTCGCCCAGCGTCAGCAGGGTCGCGGGGCCGCGGCGCCTGGGGTTGGGAGGGGGCGAACCCGTGCCGAGGAGGACGGCGCGCATGTCGCGGCTAGCGCGAAGCGGCGCCGACGGCCGGCACGTCGAAGCGCTCGTCGGTGCGCTCGATGACGCGGCCGCCAGAGAGGAAGAAGCGCGCGATCTGCTCCTGTCCTGCGCGCGCGATCGCGGCGACCTCTGCCAACCCCGTCCAGAGAATGAAGCTGTGGGGATTGGCGAAGCGCGGGGGCAGCCCGGCGACGATCGTGTCGTGACGATAGATCGACACGTACGGCTGGAGATCGCCGGCACGGATCAGCTGCTCCGTCGTCGGGTTGGGCACGGTGCGGTCGCCGGCTGCCATCTGGAACAGCACGGGCCGCGGTCCGGCGACCGTGAGCGGCGCGGTCTTGAGGTAGGGCGCGAAGGCCGAAGGATCGGCGCCCTGCTGGAGCCATTCCGCGCGGTCGAGGTAGGCCTGGATGGCGAGCGAGCCCGGCGCGGGCTTCGTCACCGGCGCCTCACCCCAGAGCTGCAGCGACTCGACGAAGTCCTTGTCACCGTTCATGAGCGGTGGGACGCGGAGCCTCAGCCGCTCGGCGACGAGCGGGCGGAAGACCGGCGCCTGGCGCGCGATCTCGGCGATGGGCGCGCCTGGCGCGGTGAGCACGCCCGCCCGCGGCAGCGGATCCACCGCGATCAGCAGCGTGCCGTAGATGCCGCCGAAGGAGTGGCCCGCATAGTAGATGCGGTCGCCGTCGATGTCGGGGCGGCCGTCGTCATCCACGTCCACGCCGCGACGGATGGCTCGGCCGAGCTGCATCAGATCGGCAACGGTCTGGCGGAGGCCGTCGCGATTCGCCACCAGCGCCAGCGGTCCGCGCCTGGCCGGCTCCACGCCTTCCGTGACGCCGATCTTGCCGTCGCCGTCGATATCGAGCCCCCGCCCGCCCGCCGGCAGCACCACCGGCTCCTTGCCGCTTTGCTTGATCGTCAGCGTCCCATCGGGTCCCCCGCCGTGTCCCACGACGTTGATGGCCGCGGTCGCGAAGCCGTTCCGGGCGAAGGTGCCGGCCAGGAGGGTGGGAACCACGTTGCGGTCGTTGCCGAAGCCGTGGCCGAAGATGATGACGGGCCAGCCCGCGGCGGGCATGGCGCCTTCGGGAAGGAAGATCGTCACGTGCACCCGCTCCTCGCGCTGCACGGCCGGCGCCTTCGAGCTGGGCACGCGCGGAATATGCCGGGAGCCGGAGAGAAAGGACGCACTGTCGAAGGCGCCGACAGCGATGGTCCTCACCTCGGCCGGCGGCACCACGGCGAGATTGAGCGACACGGGCTCGGCGAAGCGGTCGGTGCCGGCCGTCGCGGCCTGGCGCGTGAAGACGATGCTCTCAAGCCCGGCGCGGGCATAGACGCTCCGGGCGCCCGCCGGGCCGAGGGTGAAGCGAATCTGCGGCGCCGGCCGCGCGTCGATCTGCTCGCGCATGCGCTCGAGCACCCCCGTCACCGACTGGGTGGTGAAGACGGCCGAGGCGACGACATCGCGCCCGGGAATCCCCAGGGCCTCCAGCCGCTTGGCCAGGCGTGGATCGAGAGGGGCGCGCGATCCCGCCGGAGCGCGAAGCGGCCCGCCGTCGCCGTCGCGCACGCCGGAGGTCACCACGAGCGCGTGCGCGCGGCCTTGGCGCAGCACGCGCTCCGGCCGGGCATAGAGCGTCGTCGTCTCGGCATCCCACACGAGCCGGGAGAGTCCGACGGGCTCAGCCGCCACCTCGGCGGCGAGCGGTAGGACGAACGCGCTCGAGCGCGTGATGGTGTCGAGGGCAATGGGCGCGCTGAAGGCCAGCGTCATCCGCGGGTTGACGCTCCAGCCGTCGAGCCCGTTCAGCAGCGTGATCTCGTCGCAGGACGACGGCGCCTCGAAGCAGTTGACCAGCGAGAGGCGCACGCGGCGGCCCGTCAGCTGAGCCGGATCGGCCTCGGTGAGCCGATCCGTCGGGAACAGCATCCTGACCTCGGCCGCCCCTGCTGCTCCCGCCGAGACGAGAACGAGCCCCAGCGCCGAGGCGAGCGCTGCGCGCCGCGCGATCACTTCGGAGCGGGCACCGGCGGCGTGGGCGCGGGCACCAGGGGCACGCGGCGGGGCTGCGGCCGAGGCGCGGCGGCCTGGTACGGGCCAATGGTCACCTCGAGCTCGGTCTCCTTGCCGCCGCGCATGACGTACAGCTTGACCGCGCGCCCGACCGGCGTGGTCGAGATGATGCGCTGGAGGTCCCGCGGTCCTTCGATCTGCGCGCCATCCACGGCGAGGATGACGTCCTCGGCCTTGACGCCGCCCTTGTCGGCCGGCTGGCCCGCGACCACGTTGCGGATCAGCACGCCGCGCGCCTCCTTCAACTGGTACTTCGGCATGTCCTCGTCGCCGATCTCCGCGATGCCGACGCCGAGCCAGCCCCACTCAACCTTGCCCTTGGATGCGAGCTGAGGCAGGAGGCCTTTGACGATGTTGACCGGGATGGCGAAGCCGATGGTGCCGTTGCGAGCGGCCATGCTGTTGATGCCCACGACCTCGCCCGCCATGTTGACGAGCGGCCCGCCCGAGTTGCCCGGGTTGACGGCGGCATCGGTCTGGATGAAATCGAAGCCCGGTGTGGCGACCTGGAGCGGCAAGCCCTTTCGGCTGACGATGCCGAAGGACACGGTCTGCTCGAGGCCGAAGGGATGGCCCAGCGCCAGGACGAATTCGCCCACGCGCAGCCGATTCGAATCGCCGAGCGCCGCCACGGGCAGCCCCGTCGCCTCGATCTTGACCAGCGCCAGGTCCACGCGCTCGTCCCTGCCCACGAGCCGTCCCTCAAAGCGGCGGCCGTCGGCCAGCTTGACCTGTATGAAGTCGGCATCCTCGACGACGTGCTCGTTGGTGATGAGGTAGCCGTCCTGGCGGATGAGGAAGCCCGAGCCCGAGCTGCGCCGCTCCCTCTCCTCGGGAGACGCCTGCGGCTCGCCTTCCGTCTGGGGCTCGAGAGCGCGCCGCACGCGCACCTGGACCAGCGCGGGCTTGAGCCTCTCCGCGAGCCCGTTCATGTGGTCGTTGAGCCGGGCGATGTCAGCTGGCACCTTGCTGTCGCTGGTCTCGGTCCAGAGGGCGCCCGAGGGCGCCGTCTGGGCGGCGCCGGGGCCCGCCAGTACCGCGCAGAGCAGAAGGGCCATCATGATTCGAGTCGTGTGCCTCGGCATTTCACTCCTCCATGGCTCCAGGATCGGTCAGTCCGGGTGAAGAGAGACTGCTAGCCAGTATACCGCCTTGCGCCAGCGACACGACGCCCGAGAGCGCCGGGCGCCGAGAAGGGTCCAGATGCGAGGCCGCGACCGAAGCGCTGCTCGCGAGGCATAGTCGCTCTACGTTGAGCGGGCAGCCGAGGGGGCCACCGAAGCAGATGGGCCCTTCTCGGCGGCCTGCTAGCGTCTGACCTCGCGGATCAGGTGGGGCAATTCCGGGATGATGAGCTTCTCCAGCGCGAGCCGGCAGGCATTGGGCGAGCCCGGCAGGGAGAAAAGGACGCGGCCCTGGACCACGCCGCCCTGCGCGCGCGAGAGCATCGCCGCCGCGCCGATCTCCTGGTAGGAGAGCATGCGGAACAGCTCGCCGAAGCCCGCGAGTCGCTTGTCGAGGAGCGCCTCGATCGCTTCGTAGGTCGAGTCGCGGCTCGTGATCCCGGTGCCTCCCGTCAGGATGAAAGCCTCGACCGACGGCGCGGCGCAGCCGGAACGGATGACTGCCGCCACCTGCTCTGGCTCGTCCTTGACGATGGCGTGGCCGGTGACGCGGTGGCCCGAGGCGCTCAAGAGCTCGCGGATAAGCGCCCCGCTCGTGTCGGTCTCGGGCGTCTTGCTGTCCGAGATCGTCAGCACGAAGCAGCCGACCGAGGCGGGGGCATGCGCCTTGTGCTCCTGGGGGACGGCGTCCTTCATGCGGGCTCCTCGAGGTAGATGGCGCCGTCCTCCACCGTCACCACGAAGCGCGGCACGGACTCACCCGGAATCGTCATGCACACGCCCGAGCGTAGGTCGAATTCCCAGCCGTGCAGCGGACAGGTGACGATCTCGCCCTCGACGCGGCCGTCGCAGAGATTGCCGCCCTTGTGGGCGCACTCGTTGCCGAGGGCGAAGATCTCGTCGCCGTGACGGAAGAGCGCCACATCGAGACCGCCTGCCACGACCAGCTCGACGCCGCCGTCGGGCAGCGCGGTGAGGTCCAGGACTTTCACGCGGGGCATTTGCCCCCTCACTCTGCCCTCTCCCCCGATGGGGGAGAGGGTTTCGGAGGCTCCCTCGCCCCTCTGGGGAGAGGGCAGGGTGAGGGGGTCAAAGTTTGAGGGGCGTTGCGGTAGGACTCGTCGAGAAGCTCGACCAGGTGAAGCACCTTGACGGGCGCGCCCGCGGCCTCGAGTCCCTGGACGATCTGGATGATGCAGCCGGGATTGGCTGTGACCACGGCCTCCGCTCCGGTCTCGCGGATGTGCGCCACCTTGCGCGCCTGGAGCTGCCGCGCCATCTCGGGCTGGGTCAGGTTGTACGTCCCCGCCGAGCCGCAGCACCGGTCCGCTTCAGCGAGCGGTACCACCCTCAAGCCGGGGATCTGGGCCAGGAGCTCGCGCGGCGCCTTGCTGATCTTCTGGCCGTGGACGATGTGGCAGGGATCGTGGTACGTCACCGTCTTCCTCACGCTGCCCAGCGGGCCGCGAAGCGGCTCCTCAGCGAGGAACTCCGCGAGGTCGCGAACCCGCGAGGAGAAAAACCGGGCGCGCTCGCGCCAGGCGGGATCGCCGGCCAGCAATGTCCCGTAGCCCTTCATGTGGGCGCCGCAGCCGGACGTGTTCACGACGACGCAGTCCACTTTCGCGGCTTCAAACACCTCGATCGTGCGCTTGGCGAGCGTCACGGCCAGGTCGTGCTCGCCCGCGTGCGCGTGGAGGGCGCCGCAGCAGGTCTGCTCAGTCGGCGCCGCGACTTCGGCCCCGTTTCTTGCCAGGACACGGGCCGTGGCGCGGTTCTGTGAGCCGAAGGCGATCTGCTGGATGCAGCCGGTCAACATGCCCACCCGGGCGCGCTTCACTCCCTCGGCCAGCGTGAGCGGGGGAAGCGGCGCGCGCTCCGCCGCGGGCGGCAGCACGGGCAGCAATGGCTCCCAGTCAGCGAGATGTGACGGGAGGAGCTTGAGCAGACGGGAGGCGCGCACGAGCCGTTGAAGCCCGCTGACCTGGTAGAAGCGGAGACCCGTCGCGACCAGGCTCAAGAGGCGCGGGCTCGGCAGCAGTACCGCGAAGTTGACCCAGCGGAAGAGGCGCCGCAACGGCCCGCCCGGCCGCTGGCGCTCGATGTCGGCGCGCGCCGCTTCGATGAGCTGGCCGTAGGGCACGCTCGAGGGGCAGACGGGCTCGCAGGCGCGGCAGCCGAGACAGAGGTCGAGGTGCGAGACGGTCGGGTCGGTCAAGGCAAGGCGCCCCTCGGCGAGCGCCTTGATAAGGAAGATCCGGCCCCGCGGCGAGTCCATCTCGGTGCCGAGGATGGAAAAGGTCGGGCAGTAGGAGAGGCAGAGGCCGCAGTGCACGCAGCGGTTGACGCCCTCGACGTCGTGGCCATGCAGTGTCAGAGGCCCGGTCAGCGTCCCGGTCCGCGGCGGCACCGGCGTCATCGCCTCGTGAGCCATGACCTAGTGCGACTCCAACGAGTATTCCCGACACCTTGCGCGTTCCCGCAGCGTGCCGGGCCACATGACGAGCCAGACGAGGCCCGAGGGAGGCCGCAGCCCGAGGCGTACGTGGTCGTTCGAGCCGAGAAGCATAGCCACGAGGCGAGGGCTGAGTTGATCTGGCGAAGTCAGTTGGCCCGGCACTAGATGCCTCCGACGAAACGGCCGGGGTTGAGCAGACCGCTCGGGTCGAGCTGAGACTTGATCCGCTGCATGATCCTCAACGGCGGGCCCGGATCGTCCCAGACCGGCACGCGCTCCTTGACGGCGAGCGGCGCCGACTCGACCAGCGCTTGGCCGCCCGCGGCGCGGACGAGCGTGCGCCACTCGGTCAGTACGTCGCTGACCTTTGTCGCGTCGGCGCCTTCCCCGCCCCCCAGCACAGCTTCGATGACGCCGACTCCTGCATGAGCCGCCACTGCCACGGGCAGGCCGGCGCGCAAAGCGACTCCAATGCCTTGCTCCATGATATCGGCGACCTGGGCAGGCAGAACGACCCACTTCATCACCGCCGCGGTCTCCGGGAAGGCGCCGCGTCCCAGCGCACCGCGCGCGTGCCACGCCGCATCCCGCGCGTCAGCGTCGAGGACGCGGGCATCCACCAGGCCCTGCAGACGCAGCATGCGCTCGACTTCGGCGCACTGCCAGTGGACCTGCTCGGCGATGCCGTCCACGCCGATCAGGAGCGCCGCGCCCTCGGGACCGCCGAGCTCGAGCGCGCGAAGAGTCTCGCCGTCAATGAGATCGAGGGCCGAGGGCAGGAGATCCGAGCCCATCACCGAGCGAGCCGCCGCACCCGCCTCCTTGAGGCTGCCGAAGCGGGCAACCACCAGGCGGTCCGCGTCGGGGCGGGGCCGGAGCTTCACCGTCGCCTCGACGACCACTCCGAGAGTCCCGAAGGCGCCGACGAAGAGCTTGGGCAGATCGTAGCCGGCGACGTTCTTCACCACCTTGCCGCCGCCCTTGACGAGCGCGCCCGCTGCCGTGACCACGCTGAGACCGATGACGAGATCGCGGCAGGCGCCGTAGAGGTGACGGCGCGGTCCGGCCGCGTTGCTGGAGAGGATGCCGCCGAGCGTCGCTTCGTCAGCGTGGGGAGGGTCGAGCGAGAGCCACTGGCCACGCGCGCCGAGCTCGCGTTGGAGCGCGCCGAGGGTCATGCCCGCCTGGACTGTCGCCGTGAGATCGCCGGGCTCGTGCTCGAGAAGGCGGTTGAGCCGTCTGAGCGCCAGCACGAGGCCCAGGCGCTGGGGCGGAGCGCCGATGCCCATCTTGGTGCCGCCGCCCCAGGGCGTCACCGGCAGGTCCGCCGCTCCCGCCGTCAACAGGACCGCCGCGACTTCCTCCTTGCTTCCGGGAAGCACGACCGCCTCGGGCGCGCGACCGTCGAGGACGTACGGGCCGCAGTCCGCCCCCGTGAGCACGTGGGCAGGACCGACGATGCCGCGAAGCGCGTCGAGGGGGGAGGCAGGCACTCGGGTCGTCCCTGCCCCGCTAAAAGCGCTGGGCGAGGCCCTTCTCTTCGATGGGATGCGGGCGGTACGCGGGCCCGCTCTCGCCGCACGCCTTGCGCGAGGGGAAGATCTTGCCGGGATTGCAGAGGTTGCGCGGGTTGAAGGCCTCGCGCAGCCGGCGCATGAAGTCGAGGTCTGCCTCCGAGAAGATGAGGGGCATGTAGTCGATCTTTTCGAGGCCGATGCCGTGCTCACCCGAGATGGAGCCGCCGACGTCCGCGCACACTTTCATGATCTCGCCGCCCGCCTCCACCGCGCGCGCCTCCTCGCCCGGCTTGCGCGGGTCGTAGAGGATGTTCGGGTGGAGGTTGCCGTCGCCCGCGTGGAAGACATTGCCCACGCGGAGCCCGTGCGCCGCGACGATCTGGTTGACGCGCCGGAGGACCTCGGGAAGCTTGGTCCGCGGGATGACGCCGTCCATGACCATGTAGGCGGGGGAGATGTGCCCATAGGAGCCGAAGGCGCTCTTGCGCCCCTTCCAAAGCAGCTGGCGCTCGGTCTCATCCCGCGCCGCGCGCACGTCGCGCGCGCCGCAGTCGCGGCAGGCGGCCATCACGAGCTCGGCCTGCGCCTCCATACCCTGGCTGAGCCCGTCCAGCTCGATCAGGAGCGCGGCGGCGGCATCCCGCGGGTACCCGCAGCCGAACGCGTCCTCGACGGCCCCGATCGTCACCTGGTCGATCATCTCCATCGCGGCGGGGATGAGCCCGCTCGCGATCACCGCGGAGACCGCCTCGGAGGCCTGCTCGATCGAATCGAAGACGGCGAGCACGGTCTTGACCGCCTGCGACTGCTTGAGGATGCGCACGACGATCTTGGTCGCGATGCCGAAGGTGCCCTCGGAGCCGACGAAGAGGCCGGCCAGGTCGTAGCCCTGCGCCTCGCGGGTCCTGCCCCCGAGCCACATGATCTCGCCGTCGGGCAGCACCACTTCGAGACCCAGCACGTGGTTGACCGTCACGCCGTACTTGAGCGTGTGCGGGCCGCCCGAGTTGTTGGCGATGTTGCCGCCGACGGTGCACGCCTGCTGGCTCGAGGGATCGGGCGCGTAGTAGAAGCCCTTGGGTTCGACGGCCCAGGAGAGGTGCAGGTTGACGAGCCCGGGCTCGACCACCGCGATCTGGTTGTCGTAGTCCACCTCGAGGACGCGGTTCATCCGCATCAGCGAAATGACGAGGCCGCCTTCGGCCGGGAGACAGCCGCCCGAGAGCCCCGTCCCCGCCCCGCGCGCCACGAAGGGCAGCCCCTCGCGGTTGGCGAGCTTCACCACCGCGGACACCTGCTCGGTCGAGGTCGGGAAGACGACGAAATCGGCCAGCGCCCGGAAGAGCACGAGCCCGTCGGACTCGTAGACGAGAAGCTCCTCCGGCTCGGAGAGCACCGCGCCCTTTCCGAGCAGGCTGTCGAGCTCGCGGCGGAGGGCCTGCTTGCGCGCGGCGTCCATGTCAGCCATGCGCGAATTATACCCCTACCCCTACAGCTCTGCGGCGGGTCTTCGCGCGGCCCGGCCCACCGCGATGTTAGATGGAGGTCTTGGAGCCATCATCCCCACACCTCGGGCATGCCGATAGTGCAATCAGCCACGTTCCATACGTGGTCGAACATCGTTCGCTTACCGCCATCCACACCCACCTAGCCCGGCACTTCGGACAACGCACACCGATGCACGCGAACAACAGGCCACCCAAGGTAAGAACCATTCCAGACAGGATCCACAGTAGTCCATCACCGTTTGATGTGTCCGCCGCGATTCCGTAAAAGAGGAAACCGCCACCGACCAGGACGACACAGGTCGTGCTGCCGATCTTCCACAGCTGGCCGGTGCTTTTGACGACCGAGTTCTCAAGCATGAGCCTGTCAAACGCCGGTATCAGCTACGTCGCGAAGCCAACTTATCCCGTCGCTTTGCGTGGAGATCTAGGCGACTTCCGAGTCTTGACAGAACTCTTCGCGGCGACCTCTTGCAGGAGCCGGAGAGCTCGGTTCACGGAGTTGCTGTCCGGAAACACGCGGGCAACGTCGGGCTCGAGGAGAACAAGGTTCGTACCAGCAGTGGCACGCTGGTAGTACTTGCCTCGTGTGCCGCCTTTCAGGCGTGCGAGATCGTATTCTGGGCGCAAATCGTCACCGCGTTGCTTCATCGACTCCTTCCTCATACTGTTTTCGCTTCCGTTTCGTGGCTCGCCGCGCACTGATCATTCGGATGCCGTCTTTCCGCGTCGCGTGTGCGACAAACAGGATCCGGCTCCGCGCTGAACGACCGATCGTGACCGCGCTCTTCCTCTTCCGAGTGGTCTGGGTCCCAAAAGGCGAACGCCGATGGGTCCAGAAACACCGGTGACCCCTCCTCGAACGAGACCCGGTGCTTCTTGATATTCTCCGCCGCCTTGCCCGGATCCCATTCGTAAGTCACCTCGGCAGATTACCACTATCGCAGGGACCTTTCCCCGCCGCACCATACCGGCCGCGCCTGTATCCGGATACCGCCTGGGCTCAGCAGACGGAGCCAGCTGCGCACGCCCCGGGCCACGTTGTTAGACGGACCCTAGGTTCCGAGCCGCCCCGCTTCGCAAGAGAAGCTTCCAGTTCTCTGCGGAGTCTCGACCTCTCCCAAGGTTTCCGTGAAGCGAACGGGTCGCTGAATACCATGCTGAGCAACAATCTTGCAGATCGAGGCCCGGGCTGTCTCGCCTACACCGGTCAAGTCCTGGCTATGGACGCGGAAGTCTTGATCGCGCCATTCGGGCTTTTCGGAGGCTGCGACCCACGCACGGGAACGCTCCGAGGTCATTCGCGTCACGTACCCTGAGAGCGCGTAAAGGAGCGCGTCCCATTGTTCGCCGACGGGGCAAGTCCGCTTGCCAAGCCCGTCGAGCTTACGGGCAATCAACTCGTTGTATTCGGATGCGACGGCCGTGGCTTTGTGCTGCAGGCTCTGATGGCGGTCTGAACGAATGACATCCCCGGTGCCCTGGACGGTCTCGACACTCGCCGAGCCTGAGTAGCAGCGAGCGTAGTTTAGATTCCCGAGGCCGGGCAACCCGCATGCGTAACCGCAGATCGAAAGAAATCGAAAGCGGCCCGCCGCGATATCCCGTCTAGCCATGTCAGTGGGATTGGCATGCTCAACCCAGTCAAGGGGATCCTCGGCCGAACAGGCCGTGAGGAGAAGCATCGCGGCAATGGCTGACCTGATTTGCACTCCGTCTAAAACGCTCTATGTCGCCACCTTTGACGACGGCAAGGCGCGGATTATACCCTACAGTTCCCAGGGCGGGTCGACAGCGATGGGCAGCTCGAGCAGCGTCGGGCCGGCATGGTCCAGAGCCTTGGCGAGCGCGCGCGGCAGCTCGTCTACCCCTTCCACGCGAAGTCCCTCGGCGCCGAAGGCGCGGGCCAGCGCGGGGAAGTCGGGGTTGGCGAGATCCACCTCGCCGTATTTCCCAAAGATGCCCTCCTGGAGATACTTGATGGCGCCGTAGCGCTGGTCGTTGAGCACGAGGAAGACGATGCCGAGTCCGTACTTCACCGCCGTCGCCAGCTCGTTCACGGAGAACATGAAGCCGCCGTCGCCCAGCACCGCCAGCACCTGGCGATCGGGATGGGCGATCTTGGCGCCGATGGCGGCGGGGACGCCGTAGCCCAACGTGGCCGAGCCGATGGGATAGAGGAAGGTCCGCGGCTCGAGCACGGGGAAGTGCCACTCCATCCAGTAGTTGAGCCCGGTCTGGTCGTTGACGACGATGCCGTCGGGCTCGAGCGCCTGGCGCAGCATCTTGATGAGACGATCCACCGTCTCCGTGTAGCGAGGCCAGCGGATCTCGCGCTGGGATCGTATCCACCCCGCGTCCCACTCCGCCGCGGCGGTGCCGCTGCCGAGAGCGGCCAGGAGATCGCGCAAGCCGTTGCGCGCATCGCCGACTATGCCCACGCGCGCAGGGTGCATGAGGCCGATGACGGACGGGTCGATGTCGAGGTGGATCAGCGCCTGCTCCGGCTTGAAGGCGAGCTTGAGCATGAGGCCCCGAGTGGACCGGTAGGCGAAGCGGCAGCCGACCGAGAGCACCACGTCGGCGCTCTCGAGCGCGGCCTGGGTCGACCGGTAATTCGGCAGCACGCCCAGCCAGAGCGGGTCGGTCTCGGCAATGGTGCCGCGCCCCATCACCGACGTGACGACGGGCGCGCCGAGCCGTCGCGCGAGGGCCGCGAGCTCGCCAGAGGCGCCGGCGGAGATGACGCCGCCGCCTGCCACGATGAGCGGGCGCTTTGCCGCGCGCAGAAGTCCGGCCGCCTCGTCGATCAGCCGAGGGTCGCAGCCGGGCGCGCCGTCGTGATAGCTCTCGCGCCGGCCTTCAGTCTTGGCCACCAGGAGATCGGTGGGCAACGAGAACGCCACGGGTCCCGGCCGCGCGGTGCGGAAGAGATGAAAGGCGCGCTCGACGGCCGCCGGGATCTCGCGCGCGTCGTAGATGGTCTCGGCCCAGCGGCAGAGAGGCTTGAAGCAGTCGATCTGGTTGGGCATCTCGTGGAGCGAGCCCAGGCCCTTGCCGATCAGCGCCGCCGGAATGTCGGACATGAGCACGAGGATAGGCTGTGAGCCCGCAAAGGACTCGACGAGGGGCGTCAGCGTGTTGGTCGCGCCGGGGCCGGTCGTGACGATAACTACCCCAGGGCGGCCCGACGATCTCGCGTAGCCGTCGGCCATGAAGGCCGCGCCCTGCTCGTGGCGGGCGAGGATGTGGGCGATGTCGTGCTGGCGGATCAGGGCGTCGTAGATGGCGAGGTTGTGGACGCCGGGGAGCCCGAAGACGTGGCGGACGCCTTCGCCGTGGAGGGCCTCGACGACCCACTCGCCACCGGTGCGCATCTTACTTCTTGCCCGGGCGCTCCGCGACGGGGAACCCGGCCTTCTTCCACGCGGCGAAGCCGCCGTCCATCTCGTAGACGGGCTCGAGTCCCATCTGCTGCGCCACGTCGGTGGCGAGCGCCGATCGCCAGGCACCGTTGCAGTAGAAGATGAAGCTCTTGCCGGACGCGAAGACGTCCTTGTGGTAGGGGCTCTCCGGATCGATCCAGAATTCCAGCATGCCGCGCGGGCAGTGGAACGCGCCGGGGATCATGCCCTCGCGCTCCAGCTCGCGGACGTCACGCAGGTCCACGAAGACGGTGTCACCCTTGGCGTGGCGCGCGCGCGCGTCTTCGAGGCCGAGCGTGGTGATCCGGGACTTCGCCTCGTCGACCATCTGCCGGAAGCCCTTCTTGATCTTCATCGGACCTGTCCTCGCGAGAAGGGAGTGGCTCCCCGAGCTGGACTCGAACCAGCAACCCCCCGGTTAACAGCCGGGTGCTCTACCATTGAGCTATCGGGGATCGCCTCGAGCTGACCCGCCGGAATTCCTTTTGTATCACACCACTTGAGGATCGCCAAGCCAGGGACCATCCCTCACTCTGCCCTCTCCCCTGAGGGACGAGGGGTCCCTACCGGCGGCAGATGTAGATGCTATTCTGGGGGCCCGGGGCGTCCACAACCTCGACGGATGTGAACCCCGCTTCGCCAAGCATGCGGCGCGCGGTCTGCTCGCCCCACGCCGTGCCGAGGCCGACGCCGCCCTCAGCGAGCGACACCGTCATGCAGTGTAGAACGCTCATCCCGTAGATGTAGGGCGCGAACGGATTGCCGATATTGTCCTCCAGGTTGCTGGATGCCTTGGGTTCGATCATGAGGTAGACGCCGTCCGCCGCGAGCGCCCCGACGATCCGCCCGAGGACCGTCGCTGGATCCCGTTGATCGTGGATCGCGTCGAACGACGTGATCAGGTCGAACTTTGGCTCGCTTGGCAAACGGGTGACGTCAAGAGGCTCGAACCGCGCGTTCTGGAGCCCCATCTCACGTGCCTCGGCGCGGGCGCGCGCTATCGCGTCGTTGCCGAGGTCATAGCCGGTGAAGGTCGAGGCGGGGTACTCGCGCGCCATCAGGTTGACCGCGTGCCCCGTGCCGCAGCCGATGTCCGCGACGCGGATGCCCGCCTTCAACCGCTCGGGCAATCCCTTGGCGGCGGGGAGAAAGCCCTTGATGAGGAGCCCGTCGTAGAGAAGGCGCCAGGAGGCGTCCATGGCCTCGGTGAAATCGGGCCGGTACTCCGAATAGGACACGCCGCCGCCCGCCTGGAAGCACTCGGTGATGCGTGGGAGCCGCTTGCTGAGCATGGGCAGCATCTGGCTGCCCGCGGCGAGATTGCGGCTCGAGGTGCCGGTCAGGCAGGCGGAATGCTCCGGCGGGAGTGTGAAGGTCCTGGAGGCCGCGTCATACTCGACGATGCCTCCGGTGGCCATGGCGGCCAGCCACTCGCGGACGTATCGCTCGTCGAGCCCCGCCCGGTCGGCGATGTCCTGGCTGGTGCCCGGTCCCTTCGCCGCTGCCTCGAAGAGACCCGTCTTGTGACCGATGTCGATAAGCAGGGTCAGGACTCCACTCGTGTAGTGCCCGAAGAGCTTGCGGGCGAAATCCTGAAGGCGCTGGCGATCGATCTTGGCTTCCATGGTGCCCTCCCCCCGGCTACCCGACTTCGCGGCGGCCCTCGAGCGCCTTGCTGAGCGTCACCTCGTCCGCGTATTCGAGATCGCCGCCCACGGGCAGCCCGCGCGCGATGCGCGTGATGCGCATGCCGAGGGGCTTCAAGAGCTTGGCCAGATAGATGGCCGTCGCCTCGCCCTCGACGCTCGGGTTGGTCGCGAGGATGATCTCCTCGACGCCGGGCGTGTCGAGCCTTGCCAGAAGCTCTCGCACCCGCAGATCCTCGGGGCCGATGCCGTCGAGCGGGGAGAGCGCGCCGAGCAGGACGTGGTAGCGCCCGCGGAACTCGCCAGTGCGCTCGAGGGCGAGGAGATCATTGGGCTCTTCGACGACACAGAGGATGCGCTGGTCGCGCCGCGGGTCGCCACAGATGCGGCAGGGGTCCTCCTCGGTGACGTTGAAGCAGATGCGGCAATGGACGATGCGCTCCTTGAGCTGGGTCAGCGACTCGGCGAGCGTCTGCACCTCGTCGGCCGGGCGCTTCAGGAGGAAGAAGGTCAGCCGCTGGGCCGTCTTGGGACCGATGCCGGGCAGCCGCTGGAGCGCTTCGATCAGGCGCGCCACCGGCTCCGGATAGTAGGCCATCAGGAACTGGGGGGGAGCGACCGCCGCTCCTCCCCCAGACCCCCCCACCGGTTTGCTCTCACCATGCTAGGCGCCTAATCCGGGGATCTTGAGCCCGGCCGTCAGCTTGCCCATCTCGGCCTGGACCATCTCCCGCGACTGCCTGAGCGCCTCGTTGCAGGCGGCCAGCACCAGATCCTCGAGCATCTGCGCGTCCTCGGGATTGATGACCTCGCGGTCGATCTTGATGGAGAGGATTTCCTGCTTGCCGTTGGCCTCGACCGTGACCATGCCGCCGCCGGCCGTGGCCTGGACCTTTTTTTTGCCGACCTCCGCCTGTAACGCCTCCATCTGCTGCTGCAGCTTCTGCGCCTCCTTCATGATGTTGCCGAAGCCTTTCACGGGGTCTCCCTTTCCTCGGGCGCGCGGGGCCTGACCGCCACGACTTCGCCCTGGAACATGGCTACGGCCGCCTGGACGGCCGGGTGGTTGAGCACGCCGCCGGCCGCCGAGGCTTCCGCCGCGAGCTCGTAGCGCCGGGCTCCGGGGATGTGCTGCTGCACGGCGTGCGTGATGATTTCGCGGTTGGCGCGGTCGTTCAACATCTCGCGATGGAAGGGGCTCGCGACGAGGCCGATGGTCAGCACGGGGCCCTCGAGTCTCAGCGGCACGCCGTGCTGGACGACCGAGCCCAGGAGCGCCTTCTTCTTCAGGATCTCGTCCACGGCGCGGGCCCATCCTTCTCCGAGGTCCGCAGCGGGCGCGGGCGACGTCTCTGGCGGCGGCGCGGGAGCGCGCTCGGTCGAGGGGACGCTTGCGCCGGAGACCGGTGGCGGCGCGGCGGCGCGCGGCGCCGGCGCATCGAGCAGGCTCTGCTGGATCACCGCCGGTCTTGCGGTTGGCGCTCCCCGCATCCGGCTCACGGCTTCGTCCACTTTCGCGATCAGCGCGTCGATGGCCTGGGGCTGGGGCCGGCGCGCGGCGCGCACGGCCGCGATCTCGAGCTCGACCCGCGGATGCGGCGACCGCCTCATCTCGGCGTCGGCCTCCATGAAGGCGCGCAGCAGATAGATCAGCTCGTCGGCGGTGACCGGCTCGGCCGTGGCCGCGAGGGCGGCGCGCTCGGCCGCCGTGAGGTCGGCGAACGGCGCATCGGGAGCGACCTTGATGACGAGCGCGCGGCGCGCCGCCTCCACCACCTCGCGGCAGAGCCAGGCCAAATCTTCCCCGTCGCGCGCGGCGCGGTCGATGGCCTCGAGCGCGGCGGCGCCGTCGCGCCCGAGAAGCGCCTCAAGGAAGCCGCGCACGTGCACGGGCGACGACGACCCCAGGAGCCGCGCGACGGACACCTCGTCGAGCGCGCCGCCGCCGTAGGCAATGGCCGTGTCGAGGAGCGAGAGCGCGTCGCGCAGGCTGCCCTCGGCCGCGCGCACGAGGAGCGGCAACGCGCCGGTCTCGAAGGACACGCCTTCCTTGGTCAGGATCTCCGTCAGCGTCGCGGTCAGCTGCTCGGGCGGGATGGGCCGGAAGTCGAAGCGCTGGCAGCGCGAGAGCACGGTCGCCGGGATCTTCCGCGGGTCCGTCGTGGCGAGCACGAAGACCACGTGGGCCGGCGGCTCCTCGAGCGTTTTGAGGAAGGCGTTGAACGCCGGGCCGGAGAGCATGTGGACCTCGTCCACGATGTAGATCTTGAAGCGCCCGCGGGCCGGCGCGTACTTGACGTTCTCGCGGAGCGTGCGGATGTCGTCGACGCCCGTGTTGGACGCCGCGTCGATCTCCATCACGTCCATCGGGGCGCCCGAGCCGAAATCCTGGCAGGAGGGGCAGGCGCCGCAGGCCTCGGGCCCGCTGCGCGCGGTGCACCCGAGCGCCTTGGCCAGGAGGCGTGCCGTCGTGGTCTTGCCGACGCCGCGCGGGCCCGTGAAGAGATAGGCGTGCGCGACGCGGCCCGACGCCAGCGCGTTCTGCAGCGTGCGCGTGACCGGATCCTGTCCCACGACGGCCGCGAACGTCTGCGGCCGCCACTTCCGCGCCAGCACCTGATACGTCATCGCATCTCCGCTGCGCGAGCTATCAATAGCGGTGGGGGGGCTTCCGGGGGAGGAGCGGCGCTCCCTCCCCCCCGGACGATGAATGACCGTGCACCCTCAATCGAACCGCCCGTCCCGCGATCTCCATGCGGAGCCGGCTCCGGTCAGGTACTCCCACGGCACACGAGCGGAACGTCTTACCGTTGCTCCCTTCCGGGCCTGGCGGGATTCGACGTGACTCGTTGCGTGGGGCCCAACCTTCAACACCGTTCCGCGCGGTTCATTCGACACGAACGGCCCTCGAGAGGGAATTCAACCCCGCTATAGCGGGTTGCGGGTTACAGGGCACCGCTACCTCCCCGTCTAGCACGGCCAAGCCGCGCCGGTTGTCGATAAGGGCCCATCTGCTTCGTTGGCGCGCTCGGTCGCACGCTCAACGTACAGGGAGTACGCCTCGCGTGCGACCTTCGCGCGCCGCCTCGCAGCTGACCCCTTCGCGCCAACCGGCATCCTCATCAGATCCCCATCTGTTGGGCTGACTGCCCGACCCTCGGGCGCCGGAGCCCTGCGCAGGCGCCTCGAGGTGCAAAATTTAATGGCGGAGGGGGTGGGATTCGAACCCACGGTACAGTTGCCCGTACACGGCATTTCCAGTGCCGCACCTTCGGCCACTCGGCCACCCCTCCGTTCCTGCATTCACTGCGCGCGAAAAATTTGGCGGAGGGGAGAGGATTTGAACCCCCGAGGGACTTGCGCCCCTATCCGATTTCGAGTCGGACGCCTTCAACCGGGCTCGGCCACCCCTCCGGGCCACTTTAGTCATATCCGACAGTTAGTCTTTCTCTCGATTACCAGTCCCTCCGGCGACCGACACCCCCAAGCTCCTGGACCGAGTTTCTGAGTATAGCTCGGGCTCGGGAGACGGTCCGCGGAAAGAACGTAGCTGCCTCGCGCCTGCACGAGAGCTCACGCGGGGAGCTCAGTAGACCTGGGCCACCTGGTGCTCGCCGAACACTTCGCGGAGGACGTCGCAGATCTCACCCACCGTGGCGTAGGCCTTGACGGTATCGACGAGGATGGGCATGAGGTTCGTGTCCGTGGCCGCGGCGGCCTTCAGCCGGGCGAGCGCGTCCCGCACGCGGGCGGCGTCGCGCCCGGCGCGCAGGGCGTCCAGCGCGGCGATCTGCTGCGCGGCCACCTCTTCACGGTGGTGGTGGATCTCCATCCGCCACGGCTCGTCCTCGACGTACTCGTTGACACCCACGACCGGGCGCGTGCCCGCCTCCACCTGCCGCTGGAACTCCCACGAGGCGTTGGCGACCTGCTGCTGCGCCCAGCCCGAGTCGATGGCCCGCACCATGCCGCCCGCGCGTTCGATCTCGGCGATCATGGCCCGGGCCGCCTCCTCGATCTCGCTGGTCATCGTCTCGACGTAGTAGGAGCCGGCGAGGGGGTCGACCACGTCGGCGAGGCCGGCCTCGTGGGCGAGGATCTGCTGGGTGCGGAGCGCGAGCTTGACGGAGCGCTCGGTGGGCAGGCCCAGGGCCTCATCGTAGGCGGCGGTGTGCAGCGACTGGGCGCCCCCCAGGATGGCCGCGATCGAATTGAGTGTGACCCGCACGATGTTGTTCTCCGGCTGCTGGGCCGTGAGCTGGCTCGCCCCCGAGCCGGCGCCGGTGCGGAAGGCGCAGCTCGCGGGCTTGGTGGCGCCGAAGCGCTCGCGCACGATGCGCGCCCACAGCCGCCGCATGGCGCGGAACTTGGCCGCCTCCTGCAGGATGTCGGTCCCCGCCGTGAAGTTGAAGGCGAACCGCGGGGCGAAGCGGTCCACGGCCACCCCGCGCGCCACCACCGCCTCGACGTAGGTGATGGCGTCGGCGAGCGCGAAGGCGACCTCCTGGACGAGGGTACCACCGGCCTCGCGCACGTGGTAGCCGCACACGTTGATGAAATTCCAGCGCGGCAGGTGCTCGGTGGCGTACTCGATGATGTCGGTGACGAGGCGCAGCGAGGGCCCTGGGGGGAAGATGTAGGTGCCGCGCGCGATGAACTCTTTCAGGATGTCGTTCTGGGTGCTCCCGGTCAGGCGGTCGAGCGGCAGTCCCTGCTGCTCGGCGAGCGCCACGTACATGGCGAGGATGATCGCGGCGGGGGCGTTGATGGCGTTGGCGGGGCTGGCCGCTTCCAGCGGAATGCCGTCGAAGAGCACCTCGAGGTCGCGGAGCGAGTCGATAGGGACGCCCACCTTGCCCACCTCGCCGCGGGCCAGCGCGTGGTCGGAGTCGTACCCGTGCTGCGTCGGCAGGTCGAAGGCCACGTTCATCCCGCCCATGCCCCGCTCGGTCATGTAGCGGAAGCGGCGGTTGGTCTCGGCGGCGGTGCCGAAGCCCGCGTACTGGCGCATGGTCCAGACGCGCCCCCGGTACATCGACGGATAGATGCCACGCGTGAAGGGGTACTCGCCGGGCAGGCCCACGTCGCGCAGGTAGTCGAAGCCGGCGTCGGCCAGGTCAGCGGGCGTGTAGAGACCGTGCGGTTCTACCGGGATGCCGTCGGCGCCCCGCGGATCGGCCACGGGTTCGCCCGGGGCCTTCGCATGGCGACCCTCCCACGCCTGGTCCGCCTGGCGGATCTCGTCGATCTTCTCCTTGTCGAACATGCCCGCCTCCTCTCCCCGCCCGGCGAGGGTTCTCCGTTCGGGGTCACCGCCCCTAGCTTACCCGGTTTCGGCCCAGCGCGAGACGCCCGACGCCGCGCGCGCCCCGGCGGGCCGTTTCAGAAGACGGCAATGGGGTTCACGGGCGAGCCCGTGCCGCCGGCAACCACGAGGGGCGCCACCGTCAGCTGGAACTCGTCGCGGCCTTCGTCGATGCAGGCGCGCGCCAGCGGCTCGAGCAGCGCGTTGTCGACCAGCGCCACCCCGTAGGCGAAGATCGCTGAGTGCACTGCCCACGAGACCTCGTAGCCGATGGGCGAGTGATCGATCATGTCCCACACGAGCACGCTCACGTCGTGGTCGCGCAGGAAGGGCAGGCACGAGGCGTGCAGGCCCGGCCGCTCCTGCAGGGCCGGGGCGACCGCGCGCCCGTACGACGCCGTGGGGTGCTCGGCCTGCCACTGCTCCCTGCCGCAGTAGACGCAGAGGGCGTCGCCGGGCTCGAGCCGGATCCCGCGCCGGGCGACGATGTCCTCGAGCTCCCAGCCGTGCACGGGGCTGTCGTGGGTGACGCACGACACCCCGCGATGCCGGGGCACGTCGAGCATCACGCCCCTGGTCATGATGCCCCCCGCCCAGTGCTCGATCCCGCCGAAGGTCGCCCCGTCGAAAGTGACCTCCTTGCGCGGATCACGCCCGTTCCACATCCCGTCCTCGTCCCAGGTGTGGCACAGGGCGTCGATGTGGGTGGAGGCGAAGCCGTGATAGGAGATCCCGTAGTAGTCGGCGGCGAATCCGCCGCGGCCCCGGGGATGCGTCCGCATGTAGTGCTGGGCAGGGTGGCCGTTGTTGGGGGCGGGCTCCTTGGGGAACGGTCGGCTCAGCGAGACGCTCCGGCCGCTCCGTACGAGCCGGGCCGCGGCCACCCGCTTGGCCGGCGTGATGAGGTTGATCGCTCCGCGCTGATCGTCCTGGCCCCAGCGTCCCCAGTTCCGGCGGTCCCGGATCGAGGCCCGCACCTGCGCTTCCGTGGGGAGCGGCCGTTCTGGCATCGTGTCCTCCTGTCGTGAGTGGGCGCTGCGCGGTCAGACGGCGAAGAAGCCGCCGTTGACGTCGAGGACGGCGCCGGTGATGTAGCGCGAGGCGTCGGAGGCGAGGAAGAGCGTCGCCTCGGCGACGTCGTCCAGCTCCCCGCGGTCGCGCAGCGCGACCTGGCGGAGCACTTCCTCCTGGTTCCGCGTCTGCCAGATCGCCTCGACGCGCGGGCCGCTCTTGATGAAGCCCGGGGCGATAGCGTTCACGCGGATGCGATGCGGCCCCAGGTGCTTGGCGAGGTTGCGGGTCATGGCGATGATGGCGCCCTTGGCCGCGCTGTACTGGGGGCTTACCAGCTCGGTACCGCCGCGGCCGGCGATCGAGGCCATGTTGACGATGGCGCCGCCGCGCACCTTGAGGTGACCGAGGGCGGCCTTCGTGCAGAAGAAGGTGCCGCGCACGTTCCAGGCCATCACGCGATCGAAGTGCTCCTCGGTGACGGCCTCGATGGTCAGCGGCGTGCGGGCGCTGCCCCCGGCGTTGTTGACGAGGATGTCGAGTCGGCCGAAAGCGCCGACGGTGGCTGCGACCATCGCCTCGACGTCCGCCACCACGGCGACATCGCCGCCGAGGGCGAGGGCGGGGAGGCCAGCGGCCCGGAGCTCCTCCACGGCGGCGCGGCAGGTGTCCTCATCCATGTCCGCCAGAGCGACGCGAGCGCCGGCCTGGGCGAGGGAAGCGGCGATGGCGAGGCCGATGCCGCGGGCGGCCCCGGTGACGAGCGCGACCTTGTCGGTGAGGGTGGCCATTGTCTCTCCTCCCTAGAGTCCCAAGTAGGACCGCTGGACCTCCGGGCTCGCGGCGAGCTCCCGACCGGTCCCCGATAGGGTGACGCGCCCGGTCTCCAGCACGTAGCCGCGGTCGCACAGCCGGAGCGCCATGCGGGCGTTCTGCTCCACCAGCACCACCGCCACCCCGCGCCCGTGGATGGCCCGCACGATGCCGGCGATGTCGCGGACGACCAGCGGGGCCAGCCCGAGCGACGGCTCGTCGAGGAGCAGGAGCCGGGGCCGCGACATGAGGGCACGCCCGATGGCGACCATCTGCTGCTGCCCGCCCGAGAGGGTGCCCGCGGACTGCCGGCGACGCTCGATGAGGATGGGGAAGTGCGCGTACACCTCGGCGAGCGTCTCCGCGGCCTCGCGCCGCGTCCGCTGGTAGGCGCCGGCGAGGAGGTTCTCCTGGACGGTCATCTCCGGGAACAGCCGGCGTCCCTCGGGACAGATGGCCACGCCCGCCCGCACGATGCCCGGCGGGGCCATGCGGTCGAGGCGCTGGCCGTGGAACCGCACCTCGCCGGAGGCGATGGGCACGATACCCACGATGGCCTTGAGCACGGTGCTCTTGCCGGCGCCGTTGGCCCCGACGATGGAGACGATTTGCCCCTCCTCGACGGACAGGGACACGCCCTGGAGCGCGCGGACCTTACCGTACGCGACGTGGACGTCCCGGACCTCAAGCCACGACATCGTCGTCCACCCCGAGATACGCCACCACCACCGCCTCGTTCGTACGGACCGCCTCGGGGGAGCCCTCGGCGATCTTGCGGCCGTGGTTCATGACCACGATGTGCCGGCAGAGCTGCATGACGAAGCTCATGTCGTGCTCGACGACCACGATGCTCGTGCCGGCGGCGTTGACCCGACGGATCAGCGCCGCCATGCGTTGCGTTTCCTCGGGATTCATCCCGGCCACCGGCTCGTCGAGCATCAGGACCTTGGGCTGGCTCGCGAGGGCGATGGCCACCCCGAGGGCGCGCTGGTGGCCGTAGGGGAGGTTCCGGGCGCGCTCGTCCTGGACGGTCTCCAGCTCCACGACGGAGAGCAGCTCGTGCGCGCGCGCGCGCATCCCCTCCTCCCGCCGCGACCCCAGGAAGCCGGCGACCCGCCCGGCCGGGGCCCGCAGGGCGCAGCCGCGGAGCACGTTCTCGAGCACCGACGACTCGCCGAACAGCACCGTGGACTGAAACGTCCGCGCGAGCCCGAGCTTCACGAGCTCCCAGGGTGGCAGGCCGGTGACCCGCTGCCCCTGGAAGCGCACCTCGCCCGTCGTCGGTCGGAGATGGCCGGTGACGAGGTTGAACACCGTGGTCTTGCCAGCCCCGTTGGGGCCGATGAGGCCGACCAGCTGTCCCTCGTCCACGGCGAGGGCGAAATCGTCGACGGCGAGGAGCCCGCCGAATTCCTTGCGGAGCCCCGTGACATCGAGCACGCGTCCCACCGTCAGGCCTTCTCGTCGGCTCGCCGCCCAGAGTCAATGCCCGACGCCGGCGCGGCCGCCCGGAGACGGGCCAGCAGCGCCCGCGCCGGAGCGGCGAGCAGCGACGCAAGGCCGTCGGGCAGGAATCGCATCAACAGCATGAGGAGGAGGCCGTACAGCACCTGCTGCCACACGACGTAGGCGCGCAGGAGCTCGGGCAGGGGCGTGATGATGACCGCGCCGATGACGGCGCCGGCCGGGAAGGCCGCGCCGCCCACGATGTTCATCAGGAGGAAGTTGACGGACTCCCAGAACGTGAAGTTGAACGGCGCGATGTAGCCGAGGAAGGACCCGAAGAGGCCGCCGCCCAGGCCGGCCAGCCCGCAGCCGACACCGAAGGCCACGACCTTGACCCGCATCGGGTTGTAACCCACGGCGGTGGCGAGCAGCTCGGACTCGCGCACGGCATCCATGGCCCGGCCGAACGGCGAGCGGTAGAGGGCGGCGACGAGGCCGGCGGCGAGGACAAGCACGGTGAGGGCGAAGTAGTAGAACGCCGCCTTCGACCGGAGGGCCCCCACCATGGGCAGATCCGGGGGCCGGATGCCCATGACGCCGGTGTTCCCTCCGGTGAGGACGGTCACGTTCTTGCTCAGGAGGAACAGGAATTCGTTGAGCGAGAAGGTGAAGAGCAGGAAGTACACGCCCCGGAGGCGCAGGATGATGCGCCCGAGGACGAGGGCGGTCAGGGCGGCGGCCGCCCCCCCGAGGGCGAACGCGGCGAGGAACGGCACCCCGAGCTTCACGGTGAGCTGGGCACAGGTGTAGGCACCGATGGCCATGAACCCCGCGTGGGCCATCGAGATCTGTCCGGTCTTGAGGATGACGTTCAGGCCCAGCGCCATCACGCCGTTGATGAGGATGACGTCGAAGAGGTAGAGCCAGAAAGCGCTCGCGAAGAGACTGGGGAGGGCGAAGGCGCCGCCGATCACGACCGCCCACACCGCGGGCATCACCCAGCCGCGCCGGCCGGACACCCGCTCAGGCCTCGGCACGTCCGAGCAGGCCCGTGGGCTTCCAGAGGAGGATGCCCATGATCATCAGGAACCCGAACATGTCCGAGGTCAGGCCCCCGAAGAGCGTGGCGAAGGCGCTTTCGCCGAGGCCGAGGACAAGCCCGCCCACCAGGGCGCCCGGCACGCTGCCGAGGCCGCCCAGGATGACGACGATGAAAGCCTTCAGAAGAGCGGGCTGCCCCATGTAGACCTGGAGCGAGAACACCGGACCGATGAGTCCGCCCCCGATGGCGGCAAGGCCGCACCCGATGGCGAAGGCCGCCGTGTAGACGAAGTTCACGGGAATCCCCTGCATGAGGGCGGCGTCCCCGTCCTGGGCCACCGCCCGCAGGGCCTGTCCGAGCCTGGTCCAGGTGAGGAATACGTAGAAGAGCCCGAGGACGACGAGGCCGGCGCCCACCACGAGCAGCCGGTCATACGGGAAAGTGATCCAGCCGCTCCGGTAGACGCCCTGGACGGGCGACGGTAGGGACAGGCCCTCGACCCCCTCGAGCACGGCCATGATCCCCTGGATGGCGATCTGCAGACCGAGGGCGCTCATGAGCATGCTCAGCTCGCGCGAGCGCAGCGGCGCGAACACGACCCTTTCCACGAGGACGCCGACGGCGGCCACGGCGACGGCGGCGGCGGCGAGCGCCAGGAAGAAGTTCATGCCGAGCTGCGCGTAGAGGTGGTAGACGACGAAGGCGCCGAGCATGTAGAACTCGCCGTGGGCGAAGTTGACCAGGCGCAGGATGCCGAAGATGAGCGTGAAGCCCAGCGCCATCAGGACGTAGAACACGCCGGCGGCGAGGCCGTTCACGAGGATCTGCGCGAGCGAAGCCAGCGTCAGCATGAGCGGGCGGGGTCGGCGTCGGGCGGGGACCGGAACGCGCCGGCCCCGCCCGACGGCACGACCTCAGGGCTCGATCTTCATCAGCATGACTTCCTTGCCGGCCTGCACCTCGCCGACGTAGAAGGGGGCGATCCACTGGTGGCGAACGCCGTACTCGGCCTCGCCGCCCCACACGTAGCGGCCCTGCACGCCCTGGAACTCCTTCTGGTGCTCGAGGTACTGCCGGAGCCCGTCCGACGACGTCGTCTGCGTCTTCTTGATGGCGTCGAACAGCGCGTGGCCGCCCTCGTAGAAGAAGATCCCCAGCGCGTTGAACGGCATCTTGTACTTCGCCTCGAACCGCGCCATCAGCGCCTTGATCTTGGCGTCGTTGGGATCCCACGGGCTGTAGTAGAGGAGGCCGTTGGCGAAGTCGCCGGCGACCCGGATGATCTCCAGCGTGCCCGGCCCGCCCCCTTTGATGAACTGGCCCTGGTAACCGATCTGACGCGCCTGCTTCAGGATCACGCCGGAGTCGGCCGGCGTGGAGCCGTCGAAGTCGATGATGTCGGGCTTGGCGGCGACGATCTTCGTGAGGATCGGCACGAAGTCCTGCGTGCCCCGCTCGTAGAAGTCCTTGACGACCACCTTGATGCCGGCCTTCTCGTAGGCCCGCTCGTCGTGCGACATGACCTCCTTGCCCGTCTCGTCGTTGGGCGAGATGATCGCCGCCGTCTTGAGCTTGGGCCGCTGCTTGGCGATCCAGCCGATGAGCGGCGTGGCGAACTCCGCGCTGGTCGGCGTGAGCCGGAAGGTGTAGGGCTTCTTCGCGCTCAGCGCCTTGGTGGTGTAGCTGTTCGACAGGACGAGCACCTTGTTGCTCTCGGTGACGTCGGCGATGGCCAGCATGGGCACCGAGCCGAGGGGACCGACGATGATGTTGACGCCGTCCTGCGAGATCAGCCGCTGGGCCGCCTGCACCGCCCCCGGCCCGCCGTACTTGTCGTCGTAGGCGATGACCTTGATCGTGTTGACGGTGTCGCCGATCTTGATGCCGCCCGCGTTGTTGATGTCCTCGGCGGCGAGCTCGAGGCCGCCGAGCATGCCCATGCCCCAGCCGATCCCCGCGCCGGACAGGGCGGAGATGAAGCCGATCTTGATCTCGCCCTTCTTGGGCTGCGCCTCGGCGGGCGGGACGACGGCCCACGTCGCCAGGGCGGCGACGGCGCACGGCAGGGTGACACTCCGCATCCACCTTCGCATCTTGGGAACCCTCCTCTGATCGAACGTTAGTCTTTCCCCCGGGCCGCCGAGCCGCGCACGGTCACGCCCGTCCACTGCTCGTAGAGCTTGGTGACGCCCGCCATGTCGAGGTCCCCCAGGCCCTGGGCGTGGGCGGCCTCGTACACCTGGCGCACCGTCGATCCCACGAACATCGGCATGCCCAGGCTCGCCGCGAGGCCGAGGGCGAGCGACACGTCCTTGCGGGACAGCGCGATGCTGAAATGCGGGGTGAAGTCGCGGGCGAGCACGTTGGGGAACCGCTTGAGAAAGTGGTGCGAGCGGCCCCCGCTGGTCGACAGGATGTCGAACAGGCGCTGGGGATCGAGGCCGGCCTTGACGCCGAGGACCATCGCCTCGGCGGCGATGACCACGTTGGCCATCGACATCGCGTTGTTGACGATCTTGATGATGTGGCCGGCCCCGGCCGGTCCCACGTGGTGGATGTCGCTGGCCAACGCAGTGAGCACCGGCCGGACCCGCTCGAGCACGGTGGCGTCCCCGCCGACGAGGAAGACGAGACGGCCCGTGCCCGCCTCGGCGGGCCCGCCGCTCACCGGGGCGTCGAGGCAATCGGCTCCCTTCGCACGCGCGGCGCCGGTGACCTCGCGCCACGTGCCCGGGTCGATGGTGCTGAGGTCGACGAGGGTCATCCCCGCGCGCACCCCCTCCAGCACGCCGTTCCCGCCGAGGTAGGCGGCGCGGACGGCCGCCGGATCTGGGAGGCTCGACAAGAGGACGTCGCACGCCCGGGCCGCCGCCGCCGGCGAGTCCGCGGCGGCGACGCCGTGCGGGGCGAGATTCTGTGCGCGCGCGACATCGACGTCGTACCCCGTCACCGCGTGGCCCGCTGACGCGAGTCGGCGCGCCATCTGCCCGCCCATGTTCCCGAGCCCGAGGAGCCCGACCCTCGTGGGTGCCGCCATGATCCCCACCTCCCGCGGCGACGATGTGGCGCCGTCGCCTCATCATTGCGCTGTTGAAGACGTTAGGGTGGCAGGCGCCCGCAGACCATCCTCCGTTTGCACTATCCGCTGATGGGCGGATCGGGGAGGTCAAGGATGTCCGAACTCGCTTGTTCTACTCACGGTCTTTTCTTTTGAAAGAACTCGCTCAGGAGCGCTCCACACTCCGCGTCTCGCACGCCGGCCACCACCGCCACCTGGTGGTTGAGCCGCGCGTCGTCCAGCAGCCGGTACAGCGTCCGCGCGGCGCCCGCCTTCGGGTCTGCCGCGCCGTAGACGACGCGCGCCACCCGCGCGTTGATCGCGGCGCCGCAGCACATCGGGCACGGCTCCACCGTCGAGAAGAGCTCGGCCCCGACCAGCCGGTAATTGCCCGCCGCCTTCGCCGCGTCTCTGAGTGCAATGATCTCGGCGTGCGCCGTTGGATCCGACGCCGCGATCACCCGGTTGTGCCCACGGCCAATGATCCGGCCGTCCAGCACGACCACGGCGCCCACCGGCACCTCACCGACGGCCAAGGCACGCCGGGCCTCCTCGAGGGCCAGCCCGATGCACCGCGCGTCCTCGGCTTCGGCCGTTTCCACTCCTGCCACATTGGTCATGGACAGGGGACGCAACCCGCCTCCCTGCCCTCGATGGTGCGCCCTAGAGGAGTCGAACCTCTGGCCTTCGGATCCGTAGTCCTCGACGACGTAGTAGGGGATGGTACCACGTCGCGACCGGGCCTCGCGGTCTTGACGGCGGGCGAGGACGAGGGGTCAGCCGGGCTGTCGCGCTTGTGGCGGGGAGTACCATTCACTTTGTGGAGACAGCAGTCGGCGTGCGCAGCTATCGATCGATCTTCTCGCCCGCCACGGCGCAGGAGCGAGCTCAGAACTTCGAGGACTACTGGCTCTACACTCGGCAGAACGATGGAGAGATCATCGAGGATCAGAAGGATCTGACGAGAAAGCGGGAGCTTCGAGCGCGATTCGAGGCGAAGGCCGTTCGGTCGCGCAAGCCGCTTGCCGATCCCGAGTGCTTCTACCGTAACTGCGTCAAGATGCAGGATGGTCCGCAGACCCTCGATCGGAAGACGCTGCTCCTGACTTTCCTCTACAAGTTCGCCCGTCATGAGTGGGTGGGTATCTCGGCTGCGTGGGAGGCGACCGCTCCGATGGCTGAGTCGATGCGGACGACCCAGCGGATCAGCCGCTATCATCTCTCCGAGGAGTTCTGTCACATTCGTCTCTTCCAGGAGATGTTTCGCACGTTCCATCTCGACCGGGTGGAATGGGTTCCTCTCGCGCCGTGGATGCAGCGGATCTACTCCATCTTCCCCCTCTTTCCCGGCGAGCTCATGTCGCCCCCAGCCTTTGTCAGCGAGCTCCTGGGCCTGACCGTCTATCTCCACCTCGACAAGGCCCTCGATGACATCCTCGCCCAGGAGCCGGAAGCGCGGGAGCACGTGCGCCAGCTCCTGCGTGAGATCATGGCCGATGAGCTCGCTCACGTCGGCCAGCGCCGCAATTTCCTGGGTCCCGTGGGTCTGCGTGTCGCGAAATTGATCGTCGGGCCGATGTACCGGACGTTCTTCCGCGACCTGCCCGAGGCAAAGTTCCTCTTCGATATCGACCAGATGGTGAGGGACGGGAAAGGCTTCGACTACAGCCTCATCGCGCCCGAGCTCCTCAAGCGGAGCTGGGTTCCTTCATACTGTCGAGCGTGAAGGCGGCCCGACTGGCCCCGCGGCCGGCCGGCACGTCGGGGGTTCTCGGGGGGTAGGCCCTCTGCTCCGAACCTACCCCCCGCCAACCTACTGGAAAATGGTGCGCCCTAGAGGAGTCGAACCTCTGGCCTTCGGATTCGTAGTCCGACGCTCTATCCAACTGAGCTAAGGGCGCGTCTGGCGGAGAGGCCGGGATTCGAACCCGGGACAGAGGTTTTGCCCCTGTAACCGCTTAGCAGGCGGCTGCCTTCGGCCGACTCGGCCACCTCTCCAATCAGTCAAGCCCACAGAGTATAAGGCATACCCGTCCCAGCGACTACCCAGAACGTGGGGTCCTTTGCGATACTGGGCGGCATGAACCCACAACCAGCCGCCGACCGCCCCATGACCGATATGCGCGAGCTGCTCCGCGATGCCTGGACCATCGCCCGTCCCTACTGGTTCTCGGAGGACCGATGGGCGGGCCGCGGGCTGCTCGTGGCCGTCATCGCGCTGAATCTCGGCATCGTCGCGATCAACGTCATGCTCAACAAGTGGAACAACACCTTCTACAACTCGCTCCAGGACAAGGACTACGCGGTCTTCGTCAGCCAGCTCTTCCGCTTCACCTGGCTCGCCGGGTCCTTCATCGTGGTGGCGGTGTACGAGCTCTATCTCAACCAGATGCTTCAGATCCGCTGGCGTCGCTGGCTGACCGACCGGTATCTCAACGCCTGGCTCGAGGGCGGGGCGTATTACCGGATGCAGCTCGCGGCGGGAGAGACCGACAACCCCGATCAGCGGATCGCCGAGGATGTGCGCCTCTTCATTGCCGGGGCGAGCGGCCTCGGGGGAACGCTCGGCCTCGCCATCGGCGGTATGCGGGCTGTGGTCACGCTCGTCTCGTTCGTGGCCATACTGTGGGGACTCTCGGGCGCGCTCACCCTGCCCTGGATCGGGCTCACCGTGCCTGCCTACATGGTGTGGGCGGCGCTTCTCTACGCCGTCGTCGGCACCTGGCTGACGGATCTCATCGGCCGGCCGCTCGTCCGTCTCAACTTCAACCAGCAGCGCTACGAGGCGGATTTCCGTTTCGGCCTGGTGCGCTTCCGCGAGAACACCGAGGGCGTGGCGCTCTATCGCGGCGAGGCCGACGAGCTCCGCGGCTTTCGCGAGCGCTTCGGCGCCGTCGTGAAGAACTGGTGGAGCATCATGCGCCAGCGCAAGCGCCTGACCTTCTTCACCGCAAGCTACTCGCAGGCGGCCATCATCTTTCCATTCCTGGTGGCGGCGCCGCGATATTTTCGCGGCGAAATACCCCTGGGCGGGCTCGTGCAGACGGCTTCGGCCTTCGGCCAGGTGCAGGACGCGCTCTCCTACATCGTGTCGTCGTACACCGAGCTCGCGGAGTGGCGCGCGGTGGTCGAGCGGCTGGCCGGCTTCGGGCGCGCAATCGAACGCGTGCGCGCCGAGGCCGCCGTCCAGGGGATCCGCCGCACCGAGGAGGCCGGCGCCGCGCTGGAGTTGAAGCACGTGGATCTCCTGCTCCCGGGCGGGCGACGGCTTATGGAAGACATCGATCTCGATTTCCGCCGCGGCGACAACGCGCTGATCTCGGGGCCCACGGGGTCGGGCAAGAGCACTCTGTTCCGCGCCATCGCGGGCATCTGGCCTTTCGGCCGGGGCGAGATTCGCATGCCGGCACATGGCCGCTCGCTGTTCCTGCCCCAGAAGCCGTACCTCCCGATCGGCACGCTGCGCGAGGTCGTCAGCTATCCGAACCTTCCGGGGGCTGTGGACGACGCCGTCCTGCGCGAGACGCTCGTGGCGGTCGGGCTACCCGAGCTGGTGGGGCGCCTCGACGAGTCGGCCCATTGGGCGCTCCGACTCTCCCCCGGCGAGCAGCAGCGCATCGCCTTCGCGCGGGCGCTGGTGCAGAAGCCCGACTGGCTCTTCCTCGACGAGGCGACCTCGGCGGTGGACGAGTCGGGGGAGGCGCGCCTCTACGCGCTGCTACGAGACCGGCTGCCGGGCACCACGCTCCTGAGCGTGGGCCACCGGAGCTCCTTGCGCCCCTTCCATGCCCGCCAGCTCGTGCTCACACCCAATGGCGCCGACCCCGCCACACTCGTGGAGGTCGCCCCTACGGGCTGACCCGACCGCCTCGCCCACGGTCAACATGGCTAAGGATGAAGGTTGGCGGAGGGGGAGGGATTCGAACCCCCGACCCCTTGCGGGATTCCGGTTTTCAAGACCGGCGCCTTCAACCAGACTCGGCCACCCCTCCGCAGCACCATCATGCGGGCCCGATCCGCTCGAGCCCGCGCATATACGGGCGCAACACCGCCGGGATCGTCACCGATCCGTCGGCTTCCTGGTAGTTCTCGACGATCGCGATCAACGTGCGCCCCACGGCCAGCCCGGAGCCGTTCATCGTGTGGCAGAACTCCGCCTTCCCGCCGCCGGCGGGCTTGTAGCGGATCTCCGCGCGCCGCGCCTGGAAGGCGCCGCAGTCCGAGCAGGAGGAGATTTCGCGGTACTTGCCCTGCCCCGGCAGCCACACCTCGACGTCGTAGCTCTTGGTCGCCTGGAAGCCCATGTCGCCCGCGCAGTGGAGCACCACGCGATACGGGATCTCGAGGCGCTTGAGCACCTCCTCGGCGTTTCCGACCATGGCCTCGAGCTCCGCGGGCGACTGGGCCGGTGTCGTCACCTTGACCAGCTCGACCTTGTCGAACTGATGATGGCGGATCATCCCCTTCATGTCCTTGCCGTACGTGCCGGCCTCGCGCCGGTAGCAGGGCGTGAAGGACACGTAGCGCCTCGGCAGCGTCGGCTCGGCAAGGGTCTCGCCCGTGTGGAGCGCCGTCACCGGCACCTCGGCGGTCGGAATGAGATAGAGCGTCCGGTCCTCGTCGGGCTCCACGGTCTTGAACAGCCCCACTTCGAACTTGGGCAGGAGGCCGTTGTTCTGCATCGTGGAGGCGTTCACGAGATGCGGCACCCAGACCTCGGTGTACCCGTGCTCGAGCGTGTGGAGGTCGAGCATGAAATCGGTAAGCGCGCGCTCGAGCCGCGCCAGCGGGCCCCACAGCACGACGAAGCGCGTCTTGGACATCCGCCCGGCGCGCTCGAAGTCCATGAGGCCGAGCGCCTCGCCGATCTCCTCGTGAGGCTTTGCCGTGAACGCGAACGCCCGCGGCGTGCCCCAGCGGCGCACCTCGACGTTCTTGTCCTCGGTCTGCCCCGCCGGAACGGACGGATCGGGCAGGTTGGGGATCTGCAGGAGGAGGGCCTCGACCTTCGCGTCCACGCCTTTGAGTTCGGCCTCGAGCGCTTTGATGCGCTCGCCGACCTCGCGCATGCGTGCCTGCTCGGCGGCGGCGTCCTCGCTGCGGCGCTTGGCCTGGCCGATCGCCTCGGAGGCCTTGTTGCGCAGCGCTTTCAGATCCTCGCTCTCGCGCACGAGCCGCCGGCGTAGGCCGTCCTGGTCGATGAGCGGCCTGATCAGCTCGGCGCCGCCGCGGTCCGTGAGGGCGCGTTCGACCGCCTCCGGATTCTCGCGGATCAGCCTCATGTCCAGCACGTTCGCTCCTCCTTACTCAGCCCTCGCCTCACCGCTCTCCTCGCCTCCGACTCGTCGGCAGCGTTTCGGCTCGAACGGGGCCGTGAAATAAAAGAGGCCGCCCGGAGGCGGCCTCGTGGTCCCCGACCGGGGTGACGCTATGACGAGGGCGGGCCTGTCTGCTCGGGCGCGGCCGTCTGCTCGGGCGCGGGGGCCTGCTCGGCCTCGACGCGCGCGATGCTGCCCACGCGGTCGTCGGCGTCCAGGTCGATGATGCGCACCCCCATCGTGTTCCGCCCCTGGCTCGTGATGTCGTCGCCGTGGACGCGGATCATCTTGCCGTTGGTGGTGATGACCAGGATGTCGTCGCCCTCGCGAATCTGCAGCATCCCCACCACGGAGCCGTTGCGCCCCTCGGTCTTGATGTCGATGATGCCCTTGCCAGCGCGGCCCTGGAGCCGGTACTCCTCCAGCGGTGTGCGCTTGCCGTAGCCGCGCTCGGTGATCGTGAGCACGGTGGCGCCTTCCTGCGCGACCTCGGCCGCGATGACCTGGTCCCCCGCATCGACGTCGATCCCGCGCACCCCGCCCGCCGTCCGGCCCGTGGGTCGGACATCCTCCTCCGGGAAGCGGATGATCATGCCCGCCTTGGTCGAGAGCAGGACCTCGCGCCGCCCGTCGGTGCGTCGCGCCGCCATGACCTCATCGCCCTCGTCGAGGTCGATCGCGAGAATGCCGCCCGCCCGGGGATGTGAGAAGGCAACGAGCTCCGTCTTCTTCACGGTCCCGCGCTTGGTGGACAGGAAGACGTAGCCGCCGGACTCGAAGTCGCGCACCGGAACGCACGTGGCGACTCTCTCCCCCTCGGCGAGCGAGAGGACGTTGACCATGGCCTTGCCCTTGGCCTGGCGCCCGCCCTCGGGGATCTCGTGGACCTTGAGCCAGTGGACCTTGCCCTTGTTGGTGAAGAAGAGGAGGTACGCGTGCGTCGAGGCGACGAAGAGGTCCTCGACGATGTCCTCTTCCTTGGTCTCCATCCCCGTGACGCCCTTGCCGCCGCGCTTCTGGCTCCGGTAGGCCTCCAGGTGCGTCCGCTTGATGTAGCCGGAGCGCGTGATCGTGACGACCATCTCCTCGTCGGCCAGCAGGTCCTCGATCGTGAGGTCCGAGGTCTCTTCGAGGATCTCGGTGCGTCGCTCGTCGCCGAAGTCGTTCTTGAGCGCCACCAGCTCGTCCTTGATGATGCCCATCAACCGCTGCTCTGAGGCCAGGATGCCCTTGAGGTCGGCGATGAGCGCCAGCGTCTGCTCGTGCTCATCGACGATCTTGTGGCGCTCGAGCTGAGTCAGCCGCTGGAGCCGCATGTCGAGGATGTGCCTGGCCTGGATCTCGGACAGGTCGAGGCGGCGGATCAGGGCTTCCTTTGCCGCCTCCGGGTGCTCGGCCTGGCGGATCAGCCGAATGACGAGGTCGAGCTGGTCCACCGCCTTTCGGAGGCCCTCCAGGATGTGCGCCTTCTCCTCGGCACGCGCGAGGTCATACTTCGTCCGTCGCGTGACGACTTCCCGGCGGAAGGCGATGAACTCCGTCAGCATCTGCTTGAGCGTGACGACCTGCGGGCGCCGGCCGACGAGGGCCAGCATGATGATGCCGAAGGTGGTCTGCATCTGCGTGTGCTTGTAGAGCTGGTTGATGACGATCTCCGGGATTTCCCCGCGCCCCAGCTCCAGCACGATGCGGATCCCCTCCCGGCTCGATTCGTCGCGACGCTCCGAGATGCCCTCGATCTTCTTGTCCCGGATGAGCTCGCCGATCTTCTCCATCAGCGTGGCCTTGTTCACCTGGTACGGCAGCTCGGTCACGATGATGGCCTCGCGGCCACCGCGGAACTGCTCCTTTTTCAGCTTGGCCCGGAGCGTGATGATCCCCCGACCCGTCGTGTAGGCCTCGCGGATGCCCGCCCGTCCGTAGATGTAGCCGCGCGTCGGGAAATCCGGCCCCGGAACGACCTTCATCAGGTCGTCGACCGTGACCTCCGGGTTGCCGATCAGCATGATGAGTGCGTCCACGATCTCGGTCAGATTGTGCGGCGGGATATTGGTCGCCATGCCGACGGCGATCCCCGAGGACCCATTGACGAGGAGATTCGGGATCCGGGTCGGGAGGACCACGGGCTCGCTCTCGTTCTCGTCGTAGTTGGGGACGAAGTCGACGGTGTCCTTGTCGATATCCGCCAGCATCTCGTGGGCGATCTTGGCCAGCCGCGCCTCGGTGTAGCGCATCGCCGCCGCCGGGTCGCCGTCGATCGAGCCGAAGTTGCCCTGCCCGTCCACCAGCGGATAGCGGAGCGAGAATTCCTGGACCATCCGGACGAGCGTCTCGTAGATCGGCGAGTCCCCATGCGGGTGGTACTTGCCCATGCAGTCGCCGACGATGCGAGCCGACTTCTTGTACGGGCGGTTCCACGCCACGCCGATGACGTTCATGGTGTAGAGCACCCGCCGGTGAACGGGCTTGAGGCCGTCGCGGATGTCGGGCAGCGCCCGGCCGACGATGACGGACATGGCGTAGTCGAGGTACGACTTCCGCATCTCCTCTTCGATCGGAACCGGGGTCTGGCGCTCGGGGCTCATGCGGGTCCTTGGATGTCTATCCTTGGGGGGTCTAGATGTCGAGGTTGATCACGTCGAGGGCGTTCTTCTCGATGAACTCGCGCCGGGGCTCGACGGCGTCGCCCATGAGGATGGTGAAGATCTCGTCGGCACCGACCGCGTCGTCCATACTCACCTTGAGAAGGGTGCGCGTCTCCGGATTCATCGTGGTCTCCCAGAGCTGCTCCGGGTTCATCTCCCCCAGCCCCTTGTAGCGCTGGAGGGACACGCCCTCTTTGGCGGAGCCCATGACGACCTCGACGAGCTCGTCGAGCGTGCGGGTGACCACTTCCTTGCCCGAATCGTCCACGACGGTACACGGGCCCTTGTGGAACGCCGCGATCTCCGCGTGGCACTCGAAGAGCTGGGCGTAGTCGGGGGACTTGAGCAGGTCCGGGCTGAAAACGGCCGGGTGCGGCCCTGCGACCTGGATCATCGCGGCGTCGCCGTTGTCACCGCCCGCGAGCTGAGCGCTCCACCCGTCGATCTCGCTCGCCACCTCACGGACGGCCGCGGCGATCTCGTTATCGCCCACGCCCCGCTTGGTGCCCCTGAACTTCTTCCGCAGCAGCCCGTCGAGGATGACCCGGGGCACGCCGCGACGCGCGAACTTGGCGAACAGCGTCTGGAACTCGAGCGCCCGCTTGAGCGCCTCGAGGAGCGCCTCCTCCTTGATCGGCTGGGCCTTGCCCGGAATCTTGATGGAGGCCTTCTCGACCCACTGGGCGAGGAGGAACTCCTTCATCTCGCGCTCGCTCATCAGGTACCGCTCGGCCTTTCCCTTCTTGACCTTGAAAAGCGGCGGCTGGGCGATGAAGAGCCGCCCCGCCTCGATGATCTGTACCATGTGGCGGAAGAAGAACGTCAGCAGCAGCGTCCTGATGTGCGCGCCGTCCACGTCAGCGTCGGTCATCAGGATGACTTTGTGGTAGCGGAGCTTCGCGACGTCGAACTCTTCGGGCCCGATTCCCGTCCCCAGTGCCGAGATCAGCAGCCGGATTTCCTGGTGTGAGAGGACCTTGTCATAGCGCGCCTTCTCGGCATTGATGATCTTGCCTCGCAGCGGCAGGACGGCCTGCGTCTTCCGATCCCGTCCCTGCTTGGCCGAGCCGCCGGCCGAGTCGCCCTCCACGAGAAAGATCTCGCGGAACTGGGGATCGCGCTCGGAGCAGTCCGCGAGCTTCGCCGCCAGCCCCTCGTCGTCGCGCCCGCCCTTGCGCGTGAGCTCCCGCGCCTTCCGGGCCGCCTCCCGCGCCTGGGCCGCTCGCACGCACTTGTCGGCGATCTTCCGCGCCGTCGTCGGGTCCTCCTCGAAGGCCTCGGCCAACCGGTCGTTGACGATCTGCTGGACCAGACCCTTGACTTCCGAGTTCCCGAGCTTCGCTTTGGTCTGCCCTTCGAACTGCGGATCCGGGATGCGCACGGAAACGACGGCCGTCAGGCCTTCGCGGACGTCGTCTCCGGTGACCGTGCCCTTGAAGGTCTTGAGGTAACCCTGCGCCTGGGCATAGGTCGAGATCTGGCCCGTGAGCGCCGCGCGGAAGCCTGTCAGGTGTGTCCCACCTTCGCGCGTATTGATGTTGTTGGCGAACGAGAAAACGCTCTCCTGGTAACCGTCGTTGTACTGCAGCGCCACCTCGATCTCGATGTTGTCCTTCTTGCCCTCGAAGAAGAGCACCTTGGGATGGACGGGCGTCTTGTTCTGGTTCAGGTGCTTGATGAACTCGATGATGCCGCCCTTGTAGAGGAACGTGTGGGTGCGCTCGTCACGCTCGTCCTCGATGACGATCTTGAGACCCTTGTTGAGGAAGGCCATCTCGCGGAGGCGGTTCGACAGCGTGTCGAAGGAGAACGCGGGCTCCTCGAAGATCTTCGTGTCGGGCTTGAAGCGAATGACCGTGCCGTGCTTCGAGGTCTTCTCTCCCGGCGCGAGGTCGCCCTGGGGCGCGCCATACTCATACCGCTGCGTCCAGACCTTGCCGCCCCGCCGGATCTCGAGCTCCAGCCACTCGGAGAGCGCGTTGACCACCGAGATCCCGACGCCGTGCAGGCCGCCCGACACCTTGTAGGCGGAGTGCTCGAACTTGCCGCCGGCGTGGAGCACCGTCAGCACCACCTCGGCCGCCGACTTGCCCGTCTCCTTGTGCGTGTCCACCGGGATCCCGCGCCCGTTGTCGCCGACCGAGCACGAGCCGTCAGAGTGGAGGATGACCTTGATGCTGTCGCAGTAGCCGCCCATGGCCTCGTCCACGGCGTTGTCCACCGCCTCGTAGACGAGATGATGGAGTCCGTACGCGCCCGTGTCCCCGATGTACATGGCCGGGCGCTTGCGGACGGCCTCGAGCCCCTCGAGTACCTTGATGTCGCTCGCGGTATAGGTTTCGCCGCTCACGCCATCCCCCCGATACCCGCGCCCATGGATTCAGCCACGACGCCTCCTTTCACGTCCCACCATGCCGCGCCGTTCCCCTCGGGCAGCCCCGGCTCAGCGGTCGTCAGGAACACCTGCCCGCTCCGGGCAGCGCGCCGCAGCACGCGTCCCTGGACGTCGGGATCGAGCTCGGAGAGCGCGTCGTCGAGCAGCAAGACTGGCGGGCTGCCGACGGCGGCCTCCACCGGACCGGCCTCGGCCAGCCGGAGTGCCAAGACCAGAAGCCTCTGCTGGCCGCGCGAGCCGAAGCTCCGCATATCGTGGCCGTCCAGCTCTACCACGAGATCATCCCGATGTGGTCCGACGAGTGTCAGCCGCCTCCGCATCTCGTCCTCACGGCCCGCCGCCAGCGCCTCGAGGAACTCCCCTTCCGTCGTCTCCGGGCCGAGTGCGGACCGATACTCGAGGCGGACCGCCTGGTTCGACCCAGCCAGCTCCGGGTAGAGCCGCGCGAGCTCGCCCTCGAGGGCCTCCACCGCCTGGCGTCGCCGCGAGAGGATCTCTACACCGGTCTTCGCCAGCTGCTGGTTCCAGGGCTGGAGATGCTCGCACTGCCCTCGCTGAAGGAGGTGGTTGCGTCGTCCCAGGATCTGGCGGTAGCGAGCGTGGGCCGCCGCATGCGCCGGCTGGACCTTGGCCGCGAAGCCGTCGAGGAAGTTCCGCCGAGCCTGGGGCCCGCCGGTGAGAATGGCCAGATCCTGCCAGCCGAAGGGGATGGCGCGCGCCCACGGGCACCCCTCGCCCATCACGGCCCAGCCGCCGTCCTCGCGCTGGGTGACGCTACGACGGATTTCGCGCGTGACCTCACCGCGTACCACGGCACCGCAGAGCGATGCGCAGGCAGCTCCCCAACGAGGAAGATCCGCGGCCTTGGCGCCGCGGAAGGAGCGCCCCACGAGCAGGAGCCCCATCGCTTCCAGGAGATTGGTTTTCCCCTGGGCGTTCGGTCCGCTCAGGACATTGAGGCCGGGGTCGGGGTTGAAGGACAGTGCGCTGTAACTACGGAATTCTACGATCGTAATCCACTGGATGAGCACCCGATCTCTGCCCCCATAAGGATATCAGATCCTCATGGGCATGATAACACAGAGCGATCCTTCCTCCTCGAAGCTTTTGATGATTCCGGGGCTCAATCCGTCCTTCAGCTCCATGACGATTTGCTCCGCGCTCTGCGCGCCGAGCGCGTCCAGGACGTAGCGCGAGTTGAAGCCGATCGTCATCTCTTCCCCCTCGTACGGCACCTCGATCTGCTCCTCGGCCTCGCCGAAGTCCGGGCTGTAGGCCGTGAGCTTGAGCAGTCCGGTCGAGAGGGTGAACTTCACGGGCTTGGTCCGCTCCTCAGAGAGCACCGAGACCCGCCGCAACGCCGCCGTCAACGTGTCTCGCGACATCGCGATCCGATGCGGATGCGCCTTCGGGACGACCTGCTCGTAGTTCGGGAACGTGCCCTCGATGAGCCGCGCCATCAGCAGGACGTTGGGCATCTGGAGAATAAACTGGTTCTCGCTGATCGCTACCCGGACGTCCTCACCCGAGCCCACGATGCGCGCGATCTCCTGCACGGCCTTGCGCGGCACGATGCCCGAGACCGAGACTCCCGCGCTCGCCAGCGGCCGCACCGCCAGCGCGAGCCGGTGGCCGTCGGTCGCCACGATCCTGATCTCCCGGTCCTGCACGGCGAAGAGCACCCCGTTCAGCGCGTAGCGGCTCTCGTCGTGCGAGATAGCAAAGATGGTCTGCGCCAGCATGTCCCGCAAGAGCTTGCCGTCGAGCGTGATCCAGGCTGCCGCCGTCCCCGTCGCGACGGCCGGGAAGTCCGTCGCGCTCAGCCCCACCAGCTTGTAGGAGGCGCCGCCGCAGCGCAGCGCGACCCAGGAGTTGTCCTGGACCTTGAGGGTGAGCGCCGCGGCCGGCAGTTCCTTGACGATCTCGAGGAGCTTCCGCGCCGACAGCGTGATCGACCCGCCCTCCGGGACCTTGGCCGGCACCGAGACCCGGGCGCCGACCTCGAGATCCGTGGCGGTCAGGCGCAGCGTGTCCCCGTCGCTCTCGAGCAGCACGTTCGCCAGGATCGGCAAGGTTTGTCGAGGCTCGACGACGTTGTGAACCATCTGGAGACCCTTGAGGAAGGCATCCCGGTCCACTTGGACTTCCATGTCAATCTCCGTTGTTGGAGAGAAAAATCATAGAGGCCGTCGTCATAGTAGGCGTCGTGGCGGTGGACACTGTGGAGGACGCGTAAAAGGCCGACAAGCCAGCGGGTGTGCCGCTCAGGGTGCGGTGGACAGGGCCGCGCGTGCCGTGGGGACGGCGGTGGATCACAGGGTAATCCCCTGGATGAGCGTGTCGATGGTTTGCTTCAGCTTCGGGTCTTCCTGGATCAAAGCCTGGAGCTTGGAGACAGCGTGGATCACCGTCGTGTGGTCCTTGCCGCCGAAGGCCCGCCCAATGTCGCTGAGCGATGCGTGGGTGAGCTGGCGCGAGAGGTACATGGCGACCTGGCGCGGGAAGGCGACCGACTTGGTGCGGTTCTTGGCGCGCATGTCCGAGAGCTTGATGCCGAAGAACTCGGCGACCTTGCGCTGGATGTGCTCCATCGTGATGACCCGCTCCTCCTCGCCCCAAAGGTCGGCCAGCACTTCCTGCGCGAGCTCCACGCTCATGTCGCGGCCAGACAGCGAGCAGAAGGCGATCATCCGGGTGAGCGAGCCTTCGATTTCCCGGATATTGGCCTTGATGCGGCTGGCGATGAGATAGGCGACATCGTCTGGGAGCCGGACGCGCTCGATCTCCGCCTTTTTCTTGAGGATGGCGACGCGCGTCTCGAAGTCGGGCGGCTGGATGTCGGCGATCAGGCCCCACTCGAAGCGGGAGCGCAGGCGCTCCTCGAGGTCAGGGATCTCCTTGGGCGCCGCGTCGGACGATACGACGATCTGCTTGCGGGCCTCGTAGAGGTCGTTGAACGTGTGGAAGAACTCTTCCTGGGTCCGCTCCTTGCCCGAGATGAACTGGATGTCGTCGATCAGGAGCAGGTCGATGGTGCGGTACTTGGCGCGGAACTCTGCCGTCCTGTCGTAGCGGATCGCGTTGATCAGGTCGTTGGTGAAGCGCTCCGAGGAGAGGTAGAGCAGGCGGAGATGCGGGTAGAGGCGGGCGATCTGATGCCCGACCGCGTGGAGGAGATGGGTCTTGCCCAACCCCACTCCGCCGTAAATGAAGAGTGGGTTGTAGGCGCGTGACGGCAGCTCGGCGACGGCCTGGCAGGCGGCCTGCGCGAACTGGTTCGAGTTGCCGACGACGAAGGAGTCGAAGGTGTAGCGGGCGGAAAGTCCCGGGGCAGCGACCGGCGGCTCGAGCGCGTTCGTCGTGCCGGCGGGAGGCGGGGCGTCGCGATCGATGTCGAGCGAGACGCGTGGATTGCCTCCGAGGACTTCACGGGCCGCGGCCTGCAGCGATTCGGTGTGGTGCTGGTGGAGCCAATCGCGCGTGTAGGTGTTCGGCGCGGCGATCTTCATGTGGTCGCCTTCGACGGCCGTCAGCCGGCAGGGACGCAGCCAGGAGTCGAGCGCCGCGGGAGGAACCTTGGTCGCCAGCGCGATGAGCATGCGGCTCCAGAGAGATTCGAGCATCGCTAAACCCTTGCAGGAGTGGGGCTGAAGGGAGTTACACACAAAGTTATCCACAGGTGTGGATAACGAGAAGTGCTACCGTGACCGCGGTGTGCCGTGAGCGAAGCGAGCGAAGCCGGCAGCCGACGTGTCATCTGGTTCGGAGGAAAACGCAGCGGCAACCTCACTGATGCGAGCCGCTTCCCCGGCGTGTCTCCGGCCATTCCGAAAATCGCGGGAAGCGTGAGAACGGCACGTTACCACACCGCGAAACACGCTCGCAAGAGGTTCCGTGTCTTGACTTGCCAGAGGGCGGTCAGTACACTACGCGGGTTCATCGACCGACGGAAGGAGTTCCTCCATGAAGCGGACGTACCAGCCGAACAGGCGCCGCCGGAAGAAGACACACGGCTTCCGGGAGCGGATGAAGACCCCGGGTGGACGAAAGGTGCTCAAGCGTCGGCGCGCGAAGGGGCGCAAGCGTCTCTCCGTCTAGCGGTGCTGTTGTGAGCCGAGCCATCGGGGCGCTCGGGCTTCCCCCGGATGCCCGCCTCAGGCGCCCCAGCGAAATCCAGGCGGTTTTCCAGCAGGGCCGGCGAGAGGAACGGCGGGCGTTTGTGCTCTTGTGGGTGCCGCGTCGCGGTCCGACGCGTGTGGGGTTCGCGGTGAGCCGGCAGATCCGGGGCGCTGTCCGCCGTAACCGCGCGCGGCGGAGGCTGCGCGAGGCGTACCGCGGGCTCGGGCCGGCGCAGCTGCGGGGCGTGGACGCAATGTTCGTGGCGCGCGCCTGGGCGCTCGAGGCGCCGCTTGACGAGCTGCGGGCCGAGATGGCCCACGCGCACGCGGCCGCGAGCAGGAGCGCGGGCGCATGACGCTGGGATCGCGGATCGCCTGCGGTATCGTGCGGGGCTACCAGCTGTTGCTGCGCCCACTCCTGCCCGCCTCCTGCCGCTTCGAGCCGAGCTGTTCCGAATACGCGCGCGCGGCGCTGGCCGACCATGGCGTCATCCGGGGTGGCTGGTTGACCCTGCGACGCCTCGCGCGGTGCCATCCCTTCCACCCGGGCGGCTATGATCCGCCGCCCGGCGCCCTGACCCGTCCGAGAGAGAGGCAACAACCCTGATGGAGAAGCGAGCGATCATCGCAGCCCTGCTGATGGCGGGGCTTCTCATTGCCTACCAGACCTTTTTCATGCAACCGACAGAGAGTCCGCAGCCGCCGCCCAAGACCGAGACGCCTGGAGCAAAGCCCGCGACGCCCCCCCCTGCCCCGGCCCCGGCGCCGACGCCGGCGGCGGCGGCGCCACTGGCGGCGCCCAGCGTGACGGACAGCACCGCGACCGTGGAGACGCCCCTTTATCGCGCCGCCATCAGCAGCCGAGGTGGGGCGATCACTGTCTGGGACGTTCATTTCCGCGGGGACCGCCCGATAGTGCTGGACGGGATACTTGGCCCTCCTGGCATCCGCGTCGTGGCCGCCGGCAGGAGTGAGCAGCCCGTCCAGTTTCGACTCTCAGCCGAGTCGCTCAGGCTTGGAGCGCAGACGCCCGCTGGCGAGTTGGTCCTGGTCGGTGAGGACGGCTTCGGGCTACGGATCACCTACACGCTGCGATTCCGGGCGGACAGCTACGTCATCGAACAGAATCTCAAGATCGAGAACCGGCACAATCTTCAGCAGGGAGCGGATATCTGGGTGACGTGGGCTGGGCCCGTGGAATGGCCCAAGGATCACGAAGGGTTCTCGGGTCCCCGGCCCCTTCACGTGGTGCAGCTGAACCAGGGAGCGTTCTGGCCATATCGCTCGACGCTGTCCGATGAGCTCAAGTTCCCGGGCGTCGGCGCGTGGATCGGCTTCGAAAACTCCATCTCGCACGCCGGGTCCCTGGGCCAGGCAGGGACCTACCTGGTGGCGTTTGTGCCCAAGAGCCCCGGACTTCGGACAGTCGAGACGAAAACGCAGGAGCCCGGCGAGGGCAAGAACGGGCCGAAGCGTCGAGTGGAGATAGGTTTGGTGGCCGGCATTCCGCCCCTGGCGCCACGGCAAGCCTGGGAAGGGCAGTTTCTCAGTTACATAGGGCCGATGGAGTTCGAGAGACTGAAGGCGCTGGGCGTCGGATTGGAGAAGTCGATCTATTTTGGAGGCTTTCCCGTCCCCGAGTCGAAGGCGCGCGATTGGGGCCTGCCGACTTTCCCGATGGAATGGATAGCGGTGCCCGTCTTTTGGCTCCTGCATGGGCTCTATCGGCTCGTGCCAAACTATGGGATCGCGATCATCGTGCTCACGATCATTACGAAGCTGATCTTCTTTCCGCTCACCGTCAAGAGCATGCGCTCGATGAAGGCGATGCAAGCCCTCCAGCCTCAGATCAACGCGCTTCGCTCCAAGCACAAGAGCGATCCCCAGCGCGTCCAGCGCGAGACGATGGAGCTGTATCGGGCCAATCACGTGAACCCGCTGGGGGGTTGCCTGCCCATGGTGGTTCAGATCCCGGTCTTCTACGCGCTCTACGTCGCCCTCTCGGTGTGGGTCGATATCCAGAATGCGCCGTTCATATGCTTCGGGAAGGCGTGGTCCTGGCTGCCGTGGCTCGGCGGGCGTGATGTGTGGATCTGCGACTTGGCCGACGCCGATCAGACATATGTCCTGCCCATCCTGATGGGCGCGTCGATGCTGATACAGCAGAAGATGACCCCGACCATGGGCGACCCGCGGCAGGCGAAGATGATGCTGATCATGCCCGTGGTCTTCACGTTCATGTTCCTCAGCTTGCCCTCGGGCCTGGTGCTCTACTGGACGCTCTCGAACGTGCTCCAGATCGCGCAGCAGCTCTACATGGAGCGCAGCGGCACGCCCGCCAAACCGGCCGCGCGTGCGATGAAGAAGGCGTGATCCGGACGCCGGGCGCGCGGCAGCCTCGCTGACCCGCGTGGCGCGATCCGGGGCCGACTCGCTCGAGCAATTCTTCAAGGCCTTCCCTGCCCTGCTGGGCAGAGCCGCTACGTCGGCCGAGCGCAATGCCTTCGGCCGCTACGCCAATCTGCTGGTTCTCTGGAACCGCACGCACCACCTCACGGCGCTCAGGACGCGCGCGGACATCGGGCGGGGACTCTTTCTTGACTCGCTGCTCTTCAGAGCGATCCTGCCTCGCGTGCCGGTTCGCGTCCTGGACATAGGGGCGGGTGCGGGCATCCCCGGCGTTCCCCTTCGCATCGTGGACCCGGGGCTGTCGCTCACCCTTATCGAATCGCGGCGCAAGCCGGTCTCCTTTCTTCATGCGCTGATCCGCGAGCTCGTTCTTACCGACGTTGCCGTGCACCATGGAAGAGCCGAGGACCTTGTGACGGAAGTACTTGAATTAGAAGGTAAATTTGACATAGTGCTTGCTCGGGCCCTGGGTCTAGGTGCTGACTTGATTAACATAGCCATGGCGTATCTCAGGCCTGGGGGCAAGCTCATTGCGGCTGGTCCCCCGGTGGCCAGAGACATGTCCAAGATCCTGGGGCCGAGATTCGGCGAATGGAAGACAATTCAGTTTCCCAAGATAAATCTGCTGAGAACCTTCCTGGTTGTCACAAGCGGGGATTGATTTCAGGCTCTTGCTTCGCTATTGTTTCACGTGGAACCTCGACTAGATTGTTTCACGTGGAACACTTGGAGGAACGGCCTGAGCCGGATTATCGCGGTAGCCAATCAGAAGGGCGGAGTGGGCAAGACCACCACCGCCGTCAATCTTGCCGCGGGGTTAGCTCTGGCAGAGCGGCACACCCTCCTCATCGACCTTGATCCCCAGGGCAATGCGACCACTGGCCTCGGAGTCGACAAGGCTTCGCCCAAGAGAACCATCTATCACGCTCTTCTCGAGGACGTCAGCATAGAGGACGCCCGAATCAGGACGGAAGTGGGGTTCCTCGAGCTCGTGCCGGCCGATATAGACCTCGTAGGGGCCGAGATCGAGCTCGTGGCGACGGACGAGCGCGAGCGGCGGCTCCAGCAGGCATTGGCGCCTATCAGGGACGGCTACGATTTCATCATCATCGACTGCCCTCCTTCTCTCGGCCTACTGACCCTGAATGCCCTGACAGCCGCGGACCGAGCCCTTGTGCCGCTCCAGTGCGAGTACTACTCGATGGAAGGGTTGGCTCACATTCTTCGTACTATTGGATTGGTCAGGGAGAAGCTCAACCCGCGACTGGAGATCGAAGGCGTAGTCCTGACGATGTTCGATGGCAGGACCAGCCTCGCTTCCCAGGTCAAGGGCGAGGTGCAGGGGCACTTGGGCAGCCAGGTCATGCAAACCATCATTCCAAGGAACATACGGATCACTGAAGCCCCGAGCCACGGCAAGCCGATCATGCTTTACGATCTGCGCTCTCCAGGCTCTACGGCCTATCTCGAGTTGACCAAGGAGGTGCTCGCGCATGAACGCTAAGCATGGCTTGGGGCGAGGGCTCGGGGCTCTCCTGTCCTCATCGCCTACCCCCTCCTCTACAACGGAGATCGCGACGTCGAAGGTCCAGGAACTGCCCATCGAGAGCATCGCCGCCAACCCGAGGCAGCCCAGGAAAGCCTTTAATAACAAGAGTTTACAGGACCTCGCGCAGTCCTTGAGGCGCTCGGGCGTGCTCCAGCCCGTCATCGTAAGACGCCATGGCCAGCAATTCGAGATCGTCGTCGGGGAGCGGCGCTGGCGGGCTGCCGCGATGGCGGGGCTGAGTCACATCCCCGCCGTCGTGCGTGATGCCACCGATGCCGAAACGCTGGAGCTCGCGCTTGTCGAGAACCTGCTCCGCGAAGATCTCAACCCGATGGAAGAGGCGGAAGCCTACCAGCGTCTCCTCGGTGAATTCGACTGGACGCAGGAAGATCTCGGACAGCGCGTCGGCAAGGACCGAAGCAGTATCGCCAACTGCCTTCGCTTGCTCAAGCTCCCCGAGCTGATCCAGGACGATCTTCGCGCGGGGCGCCTGACCATGGGCCACGCGCGCGCGCTTCTCTCACTCGACTCCCCTGCCGAACAGCTCAAGCTCCGCTCCGAGATCCTCGCCCACTCCTGGTCGGTGCGTGCGACGGAGGCCGGCGTCCAGCGCAAGCAGCGCCATGCCCCGTCTCGCGCCGGGCGCCGCTCGGCGGAGCTGGTAGCGCTCGAAGATTCGCTGCGGGCAAGCCTCGCCACGCGCGTCCGGCTGGTCGGCACCGAGCGCGCCGGCCGCATCGAGATCGCCTACACCTCCGCCGAAGACCTCGAGCGCCTGACCGAGCTGATCACGGGTCGCCGCGGGTAGGTCGCGTACACTCGGGCCATGGCTCCACGCATCGTCGTCGGGCTGTCGGGAGGAGTCGATTCCTCCGTCGCGGCCGCTGTGCTCGTCGAGCAGGGCTTCGAGGTGGTCGGCATCACGCTTCGCATGTGGCCGTGGCAGCCGTCTCAGGACGCGGCCCAGCGCTTCGGCAGCTGTTGCTCGCCCGCGACGGTGGACGACGCGCGGCAGGTCGCGCGGCGGCTCGGCATCCCCTACTACCTCCTGAACAGCGAGGCGGAATTCGACCGGACGGTGATCGACGACTTCGCGCGAGAGTACGAGGCGGGCCGGACACCCGTGCCGTGCACCGTCTGCAACCGCAAAGTCAAGTTCGGCTCGCTGCTCGAGCGGGCGCGCGCGTGGGACGCCGGCGCGGTGGCCACGGGCCACTACGCGCGCATCACGCGCGATGCGGCGACGGGACGCCACCTTCTCTGGCGCGGCATCGACGCCCAGAAGGACCAGTCGGATTTTCTCTGGCCGCTCTCGCAATCCCAGCTCGGCGCCGCCCGCTTTCCCGTGGGCGGGCTCACGAAGACCGAGGTGCGCGATCGCGCCCGCGCGCTGGGACTCGTCACTGCCGACAAGCCGGAGAGCCAGGAGATCTGTTTCATCCCGGATGATGACTATCGCGGATTTCTCCGCCGGCGCGTGCCGCAGGCCTTCAGGCCGGGTCCGATCGTGGACGGAAGCGGCCGGGTGCTGGGCCAGCACGAGGGGCTGCCGGCCTTCACGATCGGCCAGCGACGCGGGCTGGGGATCGCGACCGGGCGCACGCTCTACGTCACCGCGCTCGATCCGGCCCGCAATGCCGTCGTCGTGGGCGAGGCGGGCGAGGTCCTGGTAGACACGCTCGTGGCCGAGCAGGTCAATTGGATCGCCATCGACCGGCTCGAGGGGCCGCTCGAGGTAACGGCCCAGATTCGCCACCGCCACAGGCCCGCTTCCGCCACCGTGCGGCCATGCGGGCAGGGGGTCCTCGTGCGATTCGATGCGCTGCAGTGGGCTCCGGCCCCGGGCCAGTCCGTCGTCTTCTACCAGGGCGACCTCGTCGTGGGCGGCGGCGTCATCGCGGCCCCGAGAGCCGAAGCCGCTTGACAGTTTTCCTCTCCGCGTGATACACGTTTAGCGTTTGTCCCTTATTTCACAACGTCTCGCAGCCGGAGAACTCACGATGCGTCGTAGCCTGGCCACTGCACGCGTTTGGGCGATAGCCTCCTGCCTTTCGGGCCTCCTGCCTCGAGCGGCCTTTGCCTCGGGTGAGGAAGGGGGCGGGCTCATCAGTCTCGACTGGTCCCTGCTCATCCAGGCGGTGAACTTCCTTCTGCTCTTGTTCCTTCTGACGAAGCTGCTCTACCGGCCGCTTCTGGCCAAGATGAACGAGCGTACCCAGGCCATCCAGAAGTCGCTCGACGAAGCCCAGCAGGCGCGGGCCGAGGCTCAGAAGGAGCGCGACGAATTCGCGGCGAAGATCCAGGCCGCGCACGCCGAGGCGCAGGGCATCCGCGCCGCGGCACTCAAGGATGCGGCCGACGAGCAGCGGCGCCTGGTCGACGCCGCGCGTGCGGAGTCAGCGCGCCTCGTCGCCAGCGCGCGACAGGAAATGGACCAGGATGTCCGCCGCGCGCGTCAGGAGCTTCGGCAGGAGGTCGCCGACCTAGCCATCGCAGTCGCCGAGCGGCTCATCAAGAAGAGCCTCACGGACGCCGACCATCGCCGCGTCGTCGACGACGCCATCGCACGCATGGGCCAGAAGAACTAGCTCCGATGCGCGCCCAGGAAGGAATGGCCCGCCGCTACGCCAAGGCGCTCCACGCGGCGGCTGCCGAGGCCGGGGCAGGGGAGGCCACAGGGCGCGAGCTCGCCGCCCTCCTCGGGGTCCTCGAAGAAAACCGCCAGGCCATTGACGTGCTCACCCGGCCATGGATCAAGCCTGGGGACCGCCGCACGGCGGCCCTGACTCTCGCCCGGCAGGCGGGGTGTGGCAAGCTCGTCCAGGATTTCGTGGCGCTGGTCGCCGAGCGCGGCCGCCTGGACCACCTGGGAGCCATCGTCGCCGCCTATCGGGATCTAGCGGACGCCGCCCTCGGCCGAATTCGCGCCCAGGTGAGAACGGCCGTGGCGCTGACCGATGCCGAGAAAGACCAGCTCGCGCGGCACCTCCAGGCCGAGCTCGGCAAGCAGATCATCCTCGAGGAAAGCGTGGACACGAATCTCCTGGGCGGCTTCGTCGCCCGGGTGGGCAGTCTCATTCTCGACGGCAGTCTCGACGGGCAGCTCGCGCGCATGCGCGAGCGGCTGGTGAGGGGATAGCATGATCAAGGCGGAAGAGATCAGCGAGATCATCAAGCGACAGCTCCAGGGCTACGAGGCCGAGGTCGATCTCAAGGAGGCCGGCCGGGTCATCGAGGTGGGCGATGGCATCGCCCGCATCTACGGGCTGCAGGGCGCCATGGCCGGCGAGCTGCTCCAGTTCCCCGGCGAGGTCTTCGGCCTCGTGCTCAACCTCGAAGAGGACAACGTCGGCGCCGTGCTGCTCGGGGACGACACCCTCATCAAGGAAGGCGACACCGTCACGCGCACCAAGCGCATCGCGCAGGTGCCCGTCGGCGAGGCGCTGACCGGCCGCGTCGTCAATGCCCTCGGACAGCCCGTGGACGGCAAGGGTCCGATCGCGTCCAAGGAGTTCCGGCCGCTCGAGCGCTACGCGCCGGGCGTCGTGGACCGCCGCGGTGTCAAGGAGCCGCTCCAGACCGGGCTCAAGGCCATCGACGCCATGATCCCGATCGGGCGCGGCCAGCGCGAGCTCATCATCGGCGACCGTGGCACGGGCAAGACCGCCATCGGCGTGGACACGATCATCAACCAGAAGGGGCAGGGGGTCTTCTGCTTCTACGTCGCGGTCGGCCAGAAGCGCTCCACCGTCGCACAGGTCGTGAAGGTCCTCGAGGACACGGGCGCCATGGCCTTCACCACGGTCGTCGTGGCCTCGGCCTCGGAGCCGGCGGCGCTGCAATACCTGGCGCCGTACACGGGCTGCGCCATGGCGGAGTTTTTCCGGGACTCGGGCCGCCACGCGCTCTGCATCTACGACGACCTCTCCAAGCACGCCGCGGCCTACCGCCAGATGTCGCTGCTGCTGCGGCGGCCGCCGGGCCGCGAGGCCTACCCGGGCGACGTCTTCTACCTCCACTCCCGGCTCCTCGAGCGCGCGGCCAAGCTCAACGACCAGCTGGGCGGCGGCTCGCTGACGGCGCTGCCGATCATCGAGACGCAGCTGGGCGACGTGTCGGCCTACATCCCCACCAACGTCATCTCGATCACGGACGGCCAGATCTACCTCGAGTCGGATCTCTTCTACTCGGGCATCCGGCCCGCGGTGAACGTCGGCCTGTCGGTCTCCCGAGTCGGCGGCTCGGCGCAGATCAAGGCCATGCGCCAGATCGCCGGCAAGCTGCGCCTCGACCTCGCCCAATACCGCGAGCTCGCGGCCTTCGCCCAGTTCGGTTCCGATCTCGACAAGGCGACGCTCCAGCAGCTGGCGCGCGGCCAGCGCATGGTCGAGCTCCTCAAGCAGGGCCAGTACGCGCCGCTGGTGGTCGAAAAACAGATCGCCATCATCTTCGCCGGCAGCCAGGGCCTTCTCGACAACCTGCCGGTCGACCAGGTGCGGCCGTTCGAGGAATTCCTCTCCCCCCACCTCGAGCGCAAGCACCCCAAGCTCCTGCCCGACATCGCGAACAAGAAGGAGCTGACGGATGAGCTCCGCGACGCCTTGACGGGGGCCGTCAACGAGGCCAAGGCCGAGTTCATCGCCGCGCGGGGCATCAAGGCGGCGTAGGGCGCCCGACCCATGGCGACGCTCCGGGACATCCAGCGGCGGATCCGTTCCGTCCAGTCGACGCAGAAGATCACCAAGGCCATGAAGCTCGTGGCCGCGTCCAAGTTCCGCCGTGCCCAGGAACGCATCCTGGCTGCTCGGCCGTACGCCACGAAGATGCGCGAGCTGCTCGGGGGCCTCGCCGGGCACACCGGAGACGAGACCCATCCGCTCCTCGCCCGGCGCGAGACGGGGCGCAGGCGCCTCGTGATCATCACCGCGGACAAGGGGCTCTGCGGCGCCTTCAACTCGAACATCCTGCGCGAGTCACTGCGCTTCCTGCGCGGGCCCGGGGAGGCCTCGGTGACGCTCGTCGTCGTGGGCAAGAAGGCCCGCGATTTCTACCGCCGCCGGCAGTTCACGGTCAAGTCGGAGATGCTCGGCTTCTTCGACCGGCTGGCCTACTCGCACGCGCAGGAGCTGGCGGGCGGGCTCATGCAGGACTACCTCGCCGAGGAGGTGGACGAGGTCCACCTCATGTACAACGAATTCCGCTCGGTCGCCGTCCAGCGCCCGGTGCGCCAGCAGCTCCTGCCTATCGAGGCCGAGGGCGACGAGGACGAGGGACCCCACGAGGAGTATCTGTACGAGCCGGGCCCCGAAGCCATCCTGGCCTCGCTCCTGCCGCGCCACGTGACGATCCAGGTCTACCGCGCGCTCATGGAGTCCGCCGCCGGCGAGTACGGCGCGCGCATGACGGCCATGGAGGCCGCGAGCAAGAACGCCCGCGAGATGATCAGTCTCCTGACCATCCAGTACAACAAAGCCCGCCAGGAGCGCATCACCAAGGAGCTCCTGGATATCGTCGGCGGGGCGGAAGCCCTTCGCCAATCAGTCGAAGCGTAGCTGGCGAGTACAAAAAGGAACCCGCCATGAGCCAAGGCAAGGTCGTCCAGGTCATCGGCCCCGTGGTCGACGTCGAGTTCGAGCCCGGCAAGCTGCCGGCCATCTACAACGCGCTCGAGGTGCCCGGAGCGGGCAGCACCGACGTCTTCGCCTACTCGGCCAAGCTCGTGCTCGAGGTGGCGCAGCACCTGGGCGAGAGCCGCGTCCGCGCGGTCGCCATGGCCGCCACCGACGGGTTGACGCGCGGCATGCCGGTCAACGACACGGGGCAGCCGATCACGATCCCCGTGGGCAAGGAGACGCTGGGCCGCATCATCAACATCACGGGCGAGGCCGTGGACAAGGCCGGGCCGCTCAAGGCGACCAGGACCCTGCCGATCCACCGGCCGGCGCCGACCTTCGAGCAGCAGTCGACCAAGGTCGAGATGTTCGAGACCGGCATCAAGGTCGTGGACCTGCTCGAGCCGTACACGAAGGGCGGCAAGACGGGGCTGTTCGGCGGGGCCGGCGTCGGCAAGACGGTGCTGATCATGGAGCTCATCAACAACATCGCAAAGCAGCACGGCGGCATCTCGGTCTTCGCCGGGGTAGGGGAGCGCACCCGCGAGGGCAACGATCTCTACCACGAAATGAAGGAGTCGGGCGTCATCGAGAAAACGGCGCTCATCTTCGGCCAGATGACCGAGCCGCCGGGCTCGCGGCTTCGCGTGGGGCTCACCGGCGTGACCTCCGCCGAGTACTTCCGCGACGAGGAAGGGCAGGACGTCCTCCTCTTCATCGACAACATCTTCCGTTTCACGCAGGCCGGCTCCGAAGTCTCGGCGCTCCTCGGCCGCATGCCCTCGGCCGTGGGCTACCAGCCGACCCTCGGCACCGAGATGGGCGCGCTCCAGGAGCGCATCACGTCGACCAAGAAGGGCTCCATCACCTCGGTGCAGGCCATCTACGTCCCGGCAGACGACATCACCGATCCGGCGCCGGCGACGGCGTTCGCCCACCTGGACGCGACGACCGTGCTGTCGCGGCAGATCGCCGAGCTCGGCATCTACCCGGCCGTGGACCCGCTCGCCTCGACCTCGCGCATCCTCGACCCGGTCATCCTGGGCGGCGAGCATTACGCGGTTGCGCGGGCCGTGCAGCTGACGCTCCAGCGCTACAAGGACCTCCAGGACATCATCGCCATCCTCGGCATGGAGGAGCTGTCCGACGAGGACAAGCTGACCGTGTCGCGCGCGCGCAAGATCCAGCGCTTCCTCTCGCAGCCCTTCCACGTCGCCGAGGCCTTCACCGGTCAGCCGGGCCGCTACGTCAAGCTCGCCGACACGATCCAGGGCTTCAAGGAGATCGCGGACGGCCTCTGCGACGACATGCCCGAGCAGGCCTTCTACATGGTCGGCGGCATCGAGGAAGCCCGCGAGAAGGCCCGCAAGATGTCTGAGGTCAAATAGTGCTCTTGGAGCTGGCGACGCCGGTCCGGATGCTCGTCACCGCCGAGGTCGACGAGGTCGTGGCGCCGGGTTCCGAGGGCTACTTCGGCGTCCTGCCGGGCCACGCGGCATTCCTCACGACCCTCGGCAGCGGTGAGGTGAGCTACCGCACCGGCCAGCGCGAGCATTACCTGGCCGTGGCGGGCGGCTTCGCTGAGGTGCGGGCCGAGCGCATGATCATCCTGGCCGAGCATGCCGAGCGGCCAGAAGAAATCGACCGCGCGCGCGCCGAACGGGCCCGCCAGCGCGCCGAGATGCGCCTTCAGGGCAAGCACCCGGAGGGTAGACAGGAGGAGATCGACTACGCGCGGGCAATGGCGGCGCTGGCTCGCGCGCTGACCCGGCTTCAAGTGGCTTCCCACGCCGCCCACTCGTCGCCGCATGCCCCGTAGCCGGGGCACCCGGGAGGCCTGACCGCCCAATCTCCAAGGCAGAGCCGGCGCCCGCCGCGTCGCAACCGCCCGCCGCATAAGCGTCTCCCGCCTGGCATGCGGCTCGCACGCTCCCGCGGGCATGACAACCATCCTGGTAGTGGACGACGAAGCCCCCATCGTGGACCTCGTGCGCTTTACCCTCGAAGACGCCGACGTGCGAGTGGTCGAGGCCTCGGACGGCGCCGAGGCGCTCGTCCTCGCGCGCCGGATCAACCCGGACCTGGTGCTTCTCGACGTGCACATGCCCCGGCTCGACGGTCTCGAGGTATGCCGGCAGCTCAGGCGTGAGCCCGCATTCGCGCGCACCCCGATCATCATGCTGACGGCCGCCGGCCAGCAGGCCGATCGAGAAAACGGCCTGAGCGCCGGCGCCGACGAGTACTTGACCAAGCCGTTCTCGCCGCTGGCTCTCCTGGCCCTCGTCGAGGCGCTCCTGCCTGAGACGCGGTCGTGGCGGCCGACGTAGCGCTGTCGCAGGCCCTGGCCTACGCGCGCGACCTCAAGAATCTCTACGAGGTGTCGCGGGCGCGCGAGGAGGAGACGGTGCGCGCGCACGACAAGCTCCGCGCGGCATACCAGCAGTCGCTCGTCTACGCCATCGATCTCAAGAAGACGCACCGGCGGTTGCAGCGCTCCATCTTCCAGAGCCTGCTCGGGCTGGCCAACGCGCTCGAGGCCAAGGACGAGTACACGCGCGGGCATTCGGAGCGCGTGGCGGCGCTGGCGAGGCGGCTCGCGCTCGAGGCGGGCCTGGGGTCGCGGGAGGCGGAGGTGATCGCCCAGTCCGGTCTGCTCCACGACCTGGGCAAGATCGGCGTGCCGGAGCGGATCCTGAGAAAGCCCGGGCCGCTCACCGAGGACGAATGGTCCGTCATGCGACGGCATCCCCTCACGGGAGCGCAGATCGTGGCGCCGCTCGAGTTTTTCTCGGATGGTGCTCTCATCGTCCGCCATCACCACGAGCGCGAGGACGGCAGCGGCTATCCCGACGGGCTCTCCGGCGAGACCATACCGCTCGGCGCCCGCGTAGTCGCCGTGGCCGACGTCTACGATGCGCTCACGTCCGAGCGGCCGTACCGCAGTGGCCTGACGCACGCCGCCGCGCTCGAGCGGCTCGCGGGCGAGGCGGGGCGCACGCTCGACGCGCGGCTCACCCGGCTCTTCACCGACATGGTTGCCCATGCGCCTCCTGACCGAGACTGAGCGCGCGGCAGGCGCGCACTCGATCGCGCGGCCGCTGGCCGGAATCGCCGCAACGGCGGCGCTGGGCGCGGGTGCGGGCCTGGCGGCCGAAGCGGCGTTCGCCGCGGCGGGCGGGATAGGCCACGCGCTCGCCAGCGCGTCCGTGCATGCGGGACTTCTCGCCTCCGGATGGGTGGTGGCGCTCGACGGGCGGCAGGGCTGGCGCGGCCCGTCGCTCCGCGCAGCGGCGGCGCTCGTCGTGGCCTCGCTGGCCGCCCGTATCTCTCCCGCCGGCGCGCTGGCATATCTGCTCGTGCCGTTCGTCCTCGCGCGTGATGCCGGCAGGTGGCGCGGTCCTCTCGCACGCGTTGGCTGGCGGGCCCCTTGCCGGCCGCGCGCCATCCTCCTGGGCGCGGCCGGGGGGACGTTTCTCGGGCTTCACCTGCTCATCGCCGCCTCCCTGACGCTCGGGTACGCGGTCTCGGTGCCCGATGCCGGCAGCTACCTGGCTGTCCTCGCCTACGACGTCGGGGCCAGTGCGCTCACGGCCGAGTGGCTCTTCCGGGGGGCGATCTTCTCGAGGCTCTGGTGGCGGTGGAGCTTCTGGCCCGCCGCCGCCGCGTCCACCGGCTGCGCGCTCGTTCGCTACCTCCTCGACCCCGCGCTGCCTCGCGCGATCGAAGTCATGGCTGGCGCGACCTTCTATCTCGTGATCCTCGGTCTCGCCTGCTGCGAGCTGCGTGCGTGGAGCGGCAGCCTCGTGCCCGGCTACGTCGCGACGGTCGCCTTCTTCGCCGCCTACCGGATGCTGCTCGTGTGATCGCGGGTCCGCTCGGACTGGTGGCGCTGATCGCCGCGGCCATTACCGCGGGGGGAGGCGACGATGGATCGCCCCTGCGCCACCTCTATCTGCTGCCGGTGCTCTGGGCAGCCCTGGCCCGCGGCGCCGCGGGCGGCGCGGTGGTCGGGCTCGTGGCGGGGCTTCTCCAGGCGCTCCTGATCTTTCCCCTGATCGAGCGCGCCGGCCTGTCGTGGCCGGCGGTGGACGGGCTCGTCTCGCTCTGCATCCCACTGGGGATGGGGCTGACCATGGGCCGGCTGGTGGATCAATCGCGGGGCCGCGGGGCGCAGCTCCGGGCCCTTCTCGAAATCCAGAGGAGTCTGGCGGGCGAGACGGACCTCGGCGGGAGGCTGACTGAGGTCGCCGCGCTCGCCCGTCGAGCCCTCGGCGTCGATAGGGTCAGGCTCCTTCTCGACGCCGGAGACGGCCCCCCGCTCACCGCGCATGCGCCCGACGGGTCGCAGCTCCGCGACAGCCGGTCATGCGTCCCCGCCATGCCCTGCCGGCGGGTCATCTTGCCGCTCGACTCAGGGCAGGGGCAGGTGGGCACGCTCGCCGTCGAGCGGGACGGGGATCTTGGAGCCGCCGAGCGGGGGGCCGCGCAGGCGCTGGCGCTCCACGTGGCGCTGGCGGTCGAGAACGCCCGGTTGACGGAGCGCCAGCGGCGCTTCGCCCAGGAGCTCGAGGACAAGGTTGCCCGGGCCACGCGACGGCTCCGCGAGATCGACCAGGCCAAGAGCGAGTTCCTCTCCGTGGTCTCGCACGAGCTGCGCACGCCGCTGACGGCGCTCCAGGGCTTCAGCGAGCTGTTGCTCGTCCGCGACGTGCCGCCCGAGCGAGCGCGGCGCTACCTCGGTCACGTCCACACCGAGTCGCAGCGCCTGGGGCGCATCGTCACGGATCTCCTCGACCTCACCCGGATCGAATCCGGCCGCGGCCTCTCGCTGCGCCGGGAGCAGCTCGACCTGCGCGGGCTCATCGAGGCCAACCTCGAGGTCTTCGCCTGCCAGCACCCGCTCCATCGCTTCGACTGCACGATGGCTGAAGCGCTGCCGCCGCTCTGGGGCGATCGCGACGCGATGGACCGGATACTCAAGAATCTCGTGTCCAATGCCGTCAAGTACTCACCCCGGGGCGGCCGCGTCCTGGTGGAGGCCCGGCCCGCGGCGGATCGCGCGGGCATGGTCGAGCTCGCCGTCGAGGACGACGGGGTCGGCATCCCGGCCGAGGCCCTGGCGAGCATCTTCGATCCCTACGTGCGGGTCGCCCACCCCGAGACCGCGACGGCCCCGGGGCTTGGCCTCGGCTTGAGTCTCGTCCGCGCCCTGGCCCACGCTCATGGAGGGCTCGTCGAGGTCGAGAGCCTGCCGGGGAAGGGCTCGCGGTTCCGTGTGCTTCTGCCCAGCTGAAAAGCCCGGATTTGGCCGATTTTTCGCCGAGTTCGCCTTGACACTTTCTGAGCCCTGCGTGTAGTCTCAAGCGGACCTATGCCCAGGCGTGATGAGATCGCGGGCAGGATGGCGGAGGCCGTCGTGAAGCGGCTGGTCGCCCGGAAGCTCGCGGAGATCAAGGACGAGCCCAGGGCCCGGGAAGTCGTACGCCACATCCTGGCCGAGAACTTCCTGGCCGAGGAGAAGATCGAGGCCGAGGTCAAGGCCCTGCTCCTCGAGAACGCCAAGCTGATCAAAGACTCGGCCTCGGACTACAAGCGCCTCTTCACCCTGGCCAAGACGAAGCTCGCCCGCGAGCGGGGGTTCATCCTCTGATGCGCATGAGCCGCGAGCGCCTCTTCGGCCTGGCGGAGCGCATCGTCGGCGACCTCACGACGACCGAGGGGGTTGTCATCAAGCAGATCGCCGACGAAAAGGTGCGCACGCACCTCAGGACCGAGGTCTTCCGGGTGCTCGAAGACGAGGGTCGACTCGAGGAAACGGTGGACCAGGAGGTGCGGAAGACGCTCGCCAGCTACTCGCGCCCGGCGCCCGAAGGCAGCTCCGAGTGGGAAGTGCTCTACAACAAGACGCGCGACGAGGTCTTCAAGCGGAGGCTCAGGCTGTGAAGCGCCTCGTGGTCGGCATCAGCGGCGCTTCAGGCGCCATCTACGGCATACGCTTCCTGGAGCTCCTGCGCGCCCTGCCCGATGTCGAGACCCACCTGGTCGTGTCGGATCCGGCCAAGCGCACCATCGTAGAGGAGACCGACTGGGCGGTGAAGGACGTCCTAGCCCTGGCGACACGCCCGTACGACAACAAGGACATCGGCGCGACCATCGCCTCGGGCTCGTTCAAGACCGACGCCATGGTGATCGTGCCGTGCAGCGTCAGGGCGGCGGCTTCCGTGGCCCACAGTCTCGCGGACAATCTGATGACGCGCGCGGCCGACGTCACGCTCAAGGAAGGCCGTCCCCTCATCCTGGTGGTGCGCGAGACGCCGCTTCACCTGGGGCATCTGCGAGTGCTCACGGCTCTCGCCGAGATGGGAGCGGTCATCCTGCCGCCCATGCCGGCCTTCTACCACCGGCCCAAGCAGATCGAGGACCTGGTGGATCACACGCTGGCGCGCGTCCTCGACCGGCTCGGGCTGCCGCAAGACGTGATGCCGGAATGGCAGGGCACCAACAGGCGCGCCGACCCGCCGCAGCGCGGGTGAGCGCCATCGCCGCTGACGGAACCCGCGTGCCTGCCGCCGCGCTCGATCTCTCCATCGTCGTCCCCGTCTACAACGAGGAAGAGAACCTGCCGCTCCTCTGGCCGGAGATCCGCGAGGTGCTCGACCCGACGGGGTGGAGCTACGAGGTGATCTTCGTGGACGACGGCAGCCGCGACCGGAGCGCGGAGATCGTGCGTGCCTTCCACGAGGCGAATCCCCGGGCGCGGCTCGTGAGGCTCAAGGCCAACGCCGGCGAGACCGCGGCGACGGACGCCGGCTTCAAGTCGGTGCGCGGCCGATGGGTCGTGGTCATGGACGCCGACCTCCAGAACGACCCGCACGACATTCCGGGCATGCTCGCGCACCTCGACAAGTGGGACGCCGTGACGGGCTGGCGGGTGAATCGCGGGGACGGCGACTCGTGGATCCGCCGCGCGTCGTCGAGAATCGCCAACAGGGTCCGCAACGCGCTGACGGAGGAGACGGTCCAGGACAGTGGATGCACGTTTCGCGCGTTCAGACGCGAGTGCCTGCGCGATCTCGTCCTCTACAAGGGCTTCCACCGCTTCGTCCCGACGCTCCTCAAGATGCGGGGCTATCGCGTGCTGGAGGTGCCCGTCAACCACCGGTCGCGCCGCTTCGGCCAGTCCAAGTACGGCATCGGCAACCGCGCGTGGAGCGCGTTCAAGGATCTCCTCGCGGTGCGCTGGATGAAGGACCGCCTGCTGCGCTACGAGATCGCCGAAAATCTCGGCGGCGAGGACGCGCCCGGCGGGGGCCCAGGCGGTGAGGGGAGGCCGCGCCCGTGAAGGTCCTGCTGATCGGGCTGGGGCGCTGGGGCGAGAAGCACCTGCGGGTGTTGGGCGAACTGGGGTGCGAGGTGTGGGTTGCCGACGTCTCGGCCGAGCGCCGCGCCTTCGCCGTCAAGGCGGGCGTGCCCGCGGCGCGCGCCGTCGCCGATTACCGCGCGGCGCTGCCGCACGTGGATGCGATCGACCTCGTGACGCCCGCCGACAAGCACTTGGCGCTCGCGAGCGAGTGCCTGCAGGCCGGCAAGGACTGCTTCGTCGAGAAGCCGCTGACGCTGACCGTCGCCGAGGGGTGCGTGCTGGCTCAAGCCGTCCGCGCCTCCAGGCGCGTGCTCCAGGTCGGCCACATCTTCCGCTTCCACCCCGTGACGACCTTCATGCGTGAGCGCCTCCGGAGCGGCTCGGTCGGGCCCGTGCGCTACTGCACCGGACGCTTCGCCGGCTTCAAGCGCCCGCGCACGGACGTGGGCGTGACGCAGACCGACGGCATCCACTACTTCGACCTCTTTGCATATCTGCTCGCCCGCGAGCCGACGGCGGTCACCGCCACGCTCCGTGACTACCTCGGCCGCGGGATGGACGATCTCGGATTCTGCGCCGTGGAGTACGGCCCAGTGCCTGCCTTCATCGAGGCCGGCTATTTTGCGCCGGGCACCTACCGCGACTGCGTGATCGTGGGCGAGCAGGAGACGCTGGCGGGCGATTTCGGCACCGCCGAGGTCAAGGTCCTCACGAATCGCCACGTCAAGCAGGGCAACGCCTGGAACGCGCCCGAGGGCGTGGCCGAGACCCACAAGGTCACTGGGCCCGAGCCCTTGAGCTACGAGCTCAGGCTCTTCCTCGACGCCTGCGCCAACGGGACGGCGCCGGCCGTGGACGTGGAAGCCGGAGTGCTCGCGCTGAGAGTCGTCGAAGCCGCGCGCCAATCGTCGAACCTGGGACGGCGGGTCCTGCTCTCGGAGGTGGGCTAACACCTTCCATCAGCCCGGTCCCGCCGCCCGGCATTCGTTAGATTTTTCCGCTGGCCTTCAGGGCGCGATATGCGTCCTTGCGCTCGAGCCATTTCCTCGTGGCCTCGGGGTCGAGGAAAGGCTGCTCCTTGCTGAAGATTTTGTCCTTCCACGAGTGGTCGGCACTCCAGTCGTAGGGCGTGGCCACCGTGGTGCCGGGGGCCTTCGCACTGACGAGCAGGTCGAGCCCCAGTGACAGGACCTCGCGCTGCATGTCGATGTCGTACGGTTTGCCGGTGGGGTTGCCCAACGGGAAGTCGCTGAAGACGAAGCGCGGGACTCCACAATGCTCGACGATGTCGCGCGCGCAGCCGAACACGACGGTCGGAATGCCGTTGTCTTCGAGATGGCGGGCGGCCAGACTCACGGTCTGGTGGCAGACGGGTCAGACCGCGGTGAGGACCGCCACGTCCACGCGGTCCTCCCGCATCTGCTTCAGGATCTCCGGGGAGTCGACAGTCAGCGTCTTGCGCTGGCTGTACTCGGAGTGGATCGTCTGGAAGCGGGGCGCCACCGCGCCGATCCTTCCCTCTGTCACGAAGCGGTGGAGGTGGGTCAAGGGGAGATAGCTGTCCACGTCGTCGAGGGTGGTCGCGTAGCGGTCGTAGGCCGCCTTGCGGCTGCGGAGCTCGTCCACTGGAATGTCGGTCGGGAGCGAGTACACGAGCCGCCTGGGGTCGTCGGGTCCGACCTCCGCGCCCCGGCGGACCATCTCGCTGGTCGTCACCACGCCCACGCGGCACTGGGAGAGCGGGTTGCCGACCGCGGCGAACGGGGTGAACGGGATGTGGTCGAAATGCGCCCACTCGTAGGGCTTGCCGTAGCCCTCGGCCTCGTAGTAGGCGCGCGTCTTGTCGATGTACCGGACGTGATTCGCCGTCTCGCGGCTCATGGTTCCCTCCTTGGTGGAAACTGGACTTGCACGCGCTCCGGGAGCGCCGGGGTCTTCGGGGGGTGGGCTTCTTCCGCACCGCTATGCTACCTCGTTTCGCGGCGGCTTTTCCAGCAATAGCGAGGCCGGCTCAGCCATCGCGCCCGTCTCTTAGAACATCGCCAGGCTTTTCACGAAACGCCTGCTCCGGTGTCTCAGGGGGTGCCGAATCCACCCACACCTTCGACGATGGGAGGCACCATGGGAGCCAAGCAGGAGCTATTGCAGCAGGCCGAGCAGGAGTACGACGGACTCAAGGCGGCCATCAAGGGCCTCGACGAGGCCCAGATGAGCCAGGTATGGCTGGGGAGCTGGGGCGTGCGCGAGATCCTGGCCCATGCCACCGGCTGGCATCGCGAGATGATCCCGGCGTTGGAGCGGCTGGGCCGGGGAGAGGCACCGTATCCGGACGGCGCCTACGATGATTTCGATAGCTGGAATGCCCGATTCGTGGAGGCTCGCAGGGGGCAGCCAGCAGCCGACATCCTTCGAGAGCTGGACGCCTCCCATCGCGAGTTCCTGAGCGGGGCCGCCCGGCTGGCCGACGAGCACTTTGCCGAAGGCAAGCCGGCGTCGGGACTGGTGGATGGGGTCACGGCAGGTCACTACCGGGAGCACGCGGAGCAGATCCGCCAGTGGCGCCAGCGCTGAAGGTCAGGCGCGGAGCGCCCGCGCCAGCGACGCCCGCAGGCGATGCGGCGTCACGCGCCGCAGCGCGATCTCGTCGCTGCCGACGAACGCGCTGAGCGAGCCGATCGCCCCGGCGACGCCCGTTATCGCCTCGTCCTGGTCCACGTGGGCATGCCCATGGGGCGGCGTGCCCCTCGTCGCGAGCCAGGGCTCGAGGTGCACGTGCCGGACTTCGAGACGCCGTTCGGCGCGATGGGACTTGGCGTCGACGCGGCCGATGAGATGGCCGTCATGAAGGATGGGGAGCGTGTAGTAGCCGTGCACGCGCTTGTGGCCGGGGGTGTAGACCTCGATGCGGTAGTCGAAGCCGAAGAGACGCGTGACACGGTCGCGATACCAGAGAAGGGAGTCGAACGGCGAGAGCAGGGTCGTCCCGCGCGACGCTGACGGCGTCCGGCCCGCGCGGGACAGCGCGGGCAGGTCGCGCGCGAGCGCCAGCCAGCGGTCGCGTGACCCCTCGACCTCGATGAGAGCGATCTCGCCCCGCTCGACCATGGCGCGGAGCGCAGCCGTGCGGGCGCCGCGCTCGAAGCGAGGGAAGGTCATATAGCCGGCCAAGTCTCGCTCGGTCGCCGCCCCCATGGCGTGCAGCGAGCGCTCGAGGTGCCAGCGCTGAAACTCCTGGGACGATACCGCAGCGGCGTCGAGCACGGCCGGGATCGCGCGCTCGAGAAGGTCGAAGCGCTTGTGGAAGTGCCGGCGCGAGTGGATGGTGAGGGCCCCGGTCATCCACAAGTAGTGCAGCGCGTGCTGTACGGGCCTCCAGCTCCACCATCCATCGCGGCCGCTCGGCCGGCGCCCCTCGAAATCCGCGCTGCCCATCGGGCCGTTCGCTGACACAGTCGCCTTCACCTGTCCCAGCACCTTCGGGTTCCGACGGACCAGGTCTGACCAACCGGTGTGGCGGACGCGGTAGTCGAGCATGGCGCGGCGCCACCACGGCAGCATGCCGGTCGGCACCAGGCAGGCCGCGTGCGCCCAGTACTCGAAGAGAAGCCGGCGGTGATAGATGAGCTGGTCGAGCCGCGCGCGGTCGTACGGGCCGAAGCGGCTCCACACCGTGAGGTAGTGGGCACGGTCCAGGACGTTTATGGAGTCCATCTGGATCCCGCCCACGTCCTCGACGAAGCGGCCGAGGCGCTGCGCGGTCAGCCCGGCAGCGCGCGGAGCGGACAGGTGCTGGCGCGCGAGAAACAGCGCGCTGATGGCGCGCAGCGGAACAGGCCGACGTGGCATTGCCCGGACACTACCACCGATGCGGCGAGAAACGCGGTAGGATACGAACATGGCTGGCGATTCGCCGACATGGTCGGGGGACGCGTGCTGTTCTGAGCAACTTAGCTGAGGAATTGTTGGTGCCGAAGGGGGGATTTGAACCCCCACACCCTTGCGGGCACATGGCCCTGAACCATGCGCGTCTGCCAGTTCCGCCACTTCGGCCCGTGGAGCCTCACTAGAATACCGGGGGAGCCCGTGAAGTCAAGGGCCACGAGGATCTCGGGACATCATGGCCGCTGACAAGGTCATCGCCACCAACCGCAAGGCCTACCACGACTACGAGATCCTCGAGACCTACGAGGCGGGGATCGCGCTGCGCGGCACCGAGGTCAAGTCGCTCCGCGAATCCCAGGTCAATTTCAAGGACTGCTATGCAGCCGTCGACAATGGCGAGGCGTGGCTGATCGGCTGCTACATCTCACCGTACCACCACGGCACCGACGCCAACCACGATCCCGAGCGCAAGCGCAAGCTCCTCCTGCACAAGAAGGAGATCCAGCGCCTCCTCGGCAAGGTCGCCGAGCGCGGGTTGACCATGATCCCGCTTCGTCTATACTTCAAGAGTGGCCGCGCCAAGTGCGAGCTGGGGCTGGCGCGTGGCAAGAAGCTCCACGACAAGCGCGCGAGCATACGCGAGCGCGAGGCCAAGCGCGAGATGGCGAAAGAAGCACGGGCGCGACAGCGCGCCTGAAAGGGGGCGACTGGTTTCGACGGGGATCAATGAAGCGCGGGTGGCATCCCGAGGTGCTCGTTCCTCGTAAAACCGCGGGCACGGTTATAGCTGCCGACAACCAGCTAGCTCTGGCGGCCTAACACCCGCCAGCGCCCTCCGGATCGGGTCAACGGGGTCCGGGTTCGGGCGTCATATTCCGGTGACTGGCTCCGATCCCCGCTCTTGGGTGAGGGGCGAGACTTTTAGGAGCTGGCCGCCCTGACAACCAGCCGGTTGGAGGGAGGGGTGGCGAGAGCACAAGACAGCCGGCTATGGATGTAGATGCCTGTCGCGGAGGGTTTCCGGACGTGGGTTCGATGCCCACCGCCTCCACCAATGCAACCAGTTCGAACCGTCCTCCGGGACCTTGACGAGGTCCAGGACCCGGAGGGCGGTTTCGGCCTGGTAATAGGGCTTCCCGATCTGAGGCTGGACCGGGAGGAGCCTGACCCGCCCTAACACCCGCCGCAGTTCCAGGGCCGATTTTGAGGGTTCGGCCTCAAGCACGGCCTGGAGCGCCATCAGTCGGGCAGCGATCCATTCGACCGGTGGCGCCTTGAAGACGGCGTTTTTCGACGCCTCATACGCGTGGAGCTCGGCTCGCAGGGCTAGAGCTTTCTGCTCCGCACCTTTCAGGGCTTCACCCAGCGCTCGGGTGCCCTTCCCTTCGCCGATGAAACTGAACTTGCGGCGTCCTTGGACCTCCTCGACGTTCAGTTCCTTCGTGAGCGCTTTGATGGCCTTGCCTTCGCTGAAGTCGCGGAAGATGCGAAGCACGACTCCGAGTTCAGCGAAGCCAATATTCTTCCTCCTACCTCTGTTCAGGCCGGTTTTGGGTGTCCACCGAGGCGAGGCTGCCGGCGCCGAGCGCTTGGTTGAGCCCCTCCTTGGTGAGCCGCAAGCCGAGCGGGGAGGTGCGAAGCATGTCCTCGGCCAGGGCGCGTGCCGCCGGCTCGAGCGCCTCCTCCGCGACCACCTCCGACACGAGTCCCACCCGCAGAGCACGCTCGGCGTCGATGAAGCGCCCGGTCATCATGAGCTCGGCGGCCACCGAGGTCCCGACCGCGCGCGGCAGGAAGTAGCTGATGCAGACGTCGCACCCGGTGAGGTCCCCCAGCGCCCTCGCGACGTTCATGCGGGCGCTCGGAGCCGCGAGACGGACGTCCGCGGCCAGGGCCAGCGCGAGGCCGCCTCCCGTGGCCGCTCCGTGAACAAGGCAGATGATCGGCTGCGGGCAGCGCCGCATCCGCAGGATGATCTCACTCACGGGCCGCTGAGCCCGCATGCCAGAGGCGGGGCCGGCCGACACCTCCTGGGGCGCCTCGAGGTCCAAGCCCGCGCAGAACGCGCGGCCGGCGCCCCGCAGGACGACGACCCGCGTCGCGTGCCGCGTGGCGAGCCCGCCGAAGTAGTCCTGCAGCTCGTCGCACATGCGGCCGTCCATCGCGTTGAGCTGCCGGGGCCGATTGAGGGTGAGCCAGTCGAGCGCCCCCCGCCGCGCCAGGCGAAGGGTCTCGTAGTTGCCTTCGGATCCGCGCGCCGCGTCCGACATCGTCGTCGCCTCCTGTCTGATCGAAGTAGGAGAAGCGAGGCGGCCTGTCGATCGCCGACTGCCCCGGGCCATCCTGCCCTGCCACCGACGCGCGGTCAAGACGCGGGCGGAGGGGTGCGGCGGCGGGACACCCAAAAGAGCCGGACCGCGACCCGGCGCGTTCGCTACAATCGGGCCGCAGCCACGCAGGGCACGCATGGCGAGCTGACTGGCGACCTATCGGTTTCGCCTGAGGGCGGACAATTTGACGCAGTCATACACGCGCTGACGACGGATAGCCACGACTGAGAAAGGGGATCAGTGTGGGGAAGGCCACTTTTTTAAGCGATCGGTCAAAGATCAGAGCGATCCTTTATCTTCCAGACAATTATAGAAAGGGGGAAAAAGCTCCCGGCATCGTGGTCTGCGGAGGATACACCTCTGAAAAGGAAGGCCGGAGCGCCCAGGTCGTACCACCTCTTACAGCCGCAGGCTTTGCCTGTCTTATCTTTGACTACCGGGGTTGGGGCGAGAGTGAAGGCGAGAGGAATCGTCTGATCTGCTCTGAACAAGTTGAAGACATCAAGAGCGCAACGTCCTACCTTCAGCAAAGGGATGAGGTAGACGCGGAAAAGGTAGGTTTGGTCGGATTGAGTTTAGGCGGTTCCCATGTCGTCTCCGCGGGAGCCGAGGACCAAAGAGTAAAGTACGTCGTGGCGATGTATGGAGTCGGAGATGGAGCACGATGGCTCAGGGGCATGAGGACCCTGGTGGAATGGAGGAGATTCCAAGAGGAGGTCCAAAAAGACAAGCTCGAACGTGTAAAAACCGGGAAGTCGAAGTACTGGGATTCGCTGGATGTCATGCGCCTAAGTAAGGAAGAGAAAGAGGCCTATCTCTCAACCCATAAGATGACAGAGATCTCTTTGAGTTCCGCTGAAAGTTTGATGAACTATAGACCAGAGGCTGTGGCGAACAAAATTTCGCCAAGGCCGACCTTCTTTGTCCACACAGAATCTGAATTGCTGGTTCCCTATGAGGAAACGATTTCTATGTGGAAGATGGCTGGAGAGCCCAAGGATCTTTGGATCATCCCCTCTTCGTTAGTCAAGATGCACTTTGATGTCTATAAGAGCCCTGGGCCTTGCGATGAAGTGATGAAAGTGGTCACGGATTGGATCAAAGGGAAGCTGAGAATTTGAGGTTTGATCTATCCCAAGGCCTGAGAGGCTCAATGTCACAGACAATGGACAGAATGCGCGGGTGCCGGTGCCCACGATTGCCCATATCGTGAATCCCGGTTGAAGGACTTCGTCACCCAGAAACCATGGAATTCGCTTCCCTTATTAGAACGGAGAGCAGAGGGATTTCCTATGTAAGACACCCCTTTGCCGGTCTGTCATAGCCGAAAAAATTGTCGCGTTTAGTCGATTCCCGGTATAGCAGAAGCTTGCAAGACCCCGCCATCAATTACGATCTCGGTGCCGGTGGTATAGCTGGAGGCGTCGGAAGCCAGGTAAATCGCGGCACCGACTATTTCATCGGGTTCGCCAATCCGGCCCATGGGCGTCATGGTGGCCATGGTTTCTTTCTGCCTTTTGGCCTCTTCCGGCGGAAGATGGAACCAGTGCGAATCTAACAGCTTCGTGCTGATTGGCCCGGGGGCAATCGCGTTCACCTGAATATTGAAAGGCGCTAGTTCTGCGGCAAAAGCCCGGGTCACCATTTGGACGCCGGCCTTGGAAATACTATAGATACTCGCTCCTGGTTCCGGCCTGAAGCCGTCGATGGAGGTGATATTTATTATTTTTCCCCCGCCCTGTTTCTTCATGATCCTAGCGACAGCCTGGCTGGAAAAGTAAAGCCCTTTCAGGTTCAAGTTTATGATGGTGTCCCAGAGACGCTCGTCGGAATCCAGCACGGTCGCGATCGCAGGAGTGGTACCGGCATTATTGACCAGTATATCGATCCTGCCGAACCTGTCCAGAACAGTGGTGATCATCTTGTTGATCTCGTCCATCTTTCCCAGGTGCGACTGGACAGGAAGTGCCTCACCCCCGAAGGCCTTTATTTCCGCAGCAGTCGCTTCAAGGTCGTTCGTCTTCCGGCTGGCAATCGCGACCTTGGCACCGGCGTTGGCAAAGCCCTGGGCAATCGCCCTTCCGATACCTCGGCCACCGCCCGTTACGATCGCTACCTTGCCCTTAAGAGAAAATCTCGAAAGATCGAACATATTCTAATCTCCTTTCATGAGTTGAAGCCGTCACCATTCTCTTACAAAGGAGTTCCAGGACACAAGTCGGAACATGTCAGGCGCGTCATCGGTCCCGTCCTTTCGTTTGATGGACCGTCGAAGGCGCCAGTGTGCTCTAGGCTTTGGCTGTGGTCGTTTACGGAGGAGAGGTCAGACAGGCGCGTCCGCGTGCGCGGGGTTACTGGAGGACCGTGATGCGCCGACTGACATTTCGTCGAGGCAGGGCGGGTCGAGTGGCGAGAAGGGCCAGACGCAGTGCTGCCAGGTCCGGCCGGCGCTGTCGGTCGGCCGCTCGCGGTGGCCCAGTGCGATCTCGACCTGCCCATGCCTGCCCATCTCGTCCATGAGCTTCCTCAGCTGCGGGTTCGTCGTTCGCACCCGGTTGGTCTTTTCTCACCACAGGAGTATCAGCCAGATACCGTGCTACGCGCGCGCTTCCCACGCCGGCCACGGCCACACCGGGCTCTTGACGCTGTGCTGCTTCGGCCAGACTGCGAAGCGATCGCCCTGCAGCACTTGGGTCATGATTCCGCGAATGGCCAGGTTCTTGCCGATCTCACCGAAGCGCACCCCATCAGGGTTGACGACGTACGAATCGCCTAGCTTGAGGTTCGTCTTCGCGATGGCGTCGCGCAGCTTGTACTTGTCGGTGGTGCGTATTTGTCCGCCAGCGGCTTGATCTTGGGGTTCTGGTTCAGGTCGCCGGGGAAGATCGCGACGTTGAAGAAGTACTCCGCCGTTTTGCCGAGCTGCTTCAGGAACTGGAGCGTGTCGCTCCCGCCGGCGACGCCGATGATCGCCATCGGGTTGAAACGCAGGGTCTCCACCGTCCGCATGATGAGGATCGAGTCCTGGGGGTAGTTGGCCTGGAAGACGATGTCCACCTTGGCCGCCTTGTACTTGGCGATGATGGTCGAGAAGTCCTGCTGCTTCTCCGAGTAGGAGTAGGTGTCGACCAGCTCCCACGCGCTCTGCTTGGCCACGAGGGCCTTGTAGGCGTCGCCACCAGACTTGCCGAAGTAAGAGTCCTCGTGCATGATTGCGACGCGCCGGGGCGCCTTCCCCGTCTCCTTGGCGATGGTGCCGACGAACTCCACGGCCACCGCGCACAGGACGTCGACGCCGGCGTTCATCTGGAAGGTCCAGCGCGGGCCGGCGGCCGGGATGTCCGTCCCCAGACCGAGGGCGGCGATGTGGATCACCTCTTCCTTCTCCGCGATCGGGGCGAACACGAGGTTGCCCTGGCTCGAGGTCCCGGCGACGATCACGACCGGGTTCATCGCCATCGCCTTGCGTAGGAGCTTCTGTTCGACGTCGTGCTTTCCCTCGGTGTCGAAGACCTGGGAGCGGATCGTCGCGCCACCGAGCGACTTGATCCCGCCCCGGGCATTGACCTCGTCGAAGACGAGCTGACAACCCTGCGAGAGGTGGATGCCCCAGTCCGCCGACGGCCCGCTCGCCGTGGTGACGATAGGGATGAAGATCTCCGCCGCCGCGGCCCGCAGGACCACGGGGAAACCGAGCGCAGCGGCGGCTGTACCGGCCGTCGCGATGGCGCCTCCGAGGAACCGCCGCCGGCTCACCGGCCCCAGGGTGGGGGAGGTGCTGTCGTGATCCATGGTGTGCTCCTCCGTTCCGTCGCCGTTCGGTTCGCTACTCAAAGGCCGACATCCGCAGTGACAGCTGGTCGTGCTTCCGCTCGAAGTTCAGGCTGGTCGCGTTGTGCAGCGCGCGCTTGCGCGCCAGCAGCGCGTCGACCGTCGCGAGACGCTTGAGCACGGAGACCGTCGGCGTGGTCGTGAAGGTCAGGCGTCGCTGCTAGCACCGAACCCGTACGAGGCGACCAGGTGGAGTTGCCCCGGGTTCGTGTAGGGTGAACGGCCGGAGGGCAGACCACAGCTTGGGAGCACTCTCATCGCTGATCGGGGGACTCCCTTGTCGCCTCATTCGCCTCGCCTGAGCCGCGAAGGGCCCTCCTGGATCTTGACCCCAGTGTCACTGATCTGGAGATAGACCGGCTTCTCAGAGCGGCCGGTGATAATGAGAGCGTCATAGCCGGCCTTTTTCAGTTTAATTCCCAGTTCGCCGTGGCTGTGAGAACGTCCCGCGGTAAAATCCGTATTGAAGTTGACGGTCGCCACAGAAAGATTCGTGGCCCCCGGAACGTCAGTAGCGGTCAAGGGTCCATTCGAGAAGATCAAAGGGTTATCAGGATCTTTGGCTCGAACGCCCGGAGGGGTCATGTCGTAGAGCGTCCTCAAGGCAACGCCCCAGCAGCCCAGGAAATCCTTCAGCACCTTTTCCTCAAGGTAGTCCCTCCTCGTGAACCTTTTGGGACGTAAGATCCACGCACAAAACCTTGCCCGCGTACCCACCTTTCATCTTCTCTCCTCCTACCGGCCAAGCTGCTGTTGGGCTATGGGGTGGATCGTGCCCCGGAGTTCTCTTCTTTTCCCCCGGAGGATCGGACGTTGGAGCATCGACGTAACGAATGTGGTCACGATGAAGGACCCTCGGTGTTGCTCGCAATGGGGCAGAAGACCTATTTTCCCGGTACGAACGGCCCAGGGAACGTTTCGCCGGACTGAATCCGGTCGGTGACGGCGACCTGTTAACTCTGCGAAGGGACCCGTTCATTGCACTACGAAAATGAAGCGATAGCACCATTGCGTCGGCTTATGGGCCCCACCAAAATCGCCGTCAAACCAGAAAGTCGAAATTCGACCCGCGAGTCGAGCGAGGGTGCGATTGATGGTCCACGGCAGCGTGCTCCTTCAGGCGATCATGCAGGGCGTCCTCTTAGGCGGTGTCTATAGCCTTATCGCCGTGGGTCTCACCCTCGTGTTCGGCGTCATGCGGATTCTCAACTTCGCGCATGGCGAACTCGTCAACCTAGGGATGTACGGGGCCTACGTACTCTTTGTGGCTGCGGGGGTGGATCCTTATCTCGGCGCCGCACTCAGCATTCCGGTCTTTCTGCTGGCTGGCGCGGTCATCTACCTGACGCTGCTCCAGCCGATCCTTTCCGCGCCGGAGGACATGCAACTCGTCATGACCTTCGGGCTGATGATCGTGCTCTCCAACCTCGTCCAGCTCCTGTTCGGGGCCGATCTGCTGAGTATCCACATTGGCTTTCTCGACCGGATAGTAGCGACGCCACTCGGCTCATTCCGCGTGGGCCTGCTTCTGGCATTCGTGACCTCAGTAGCGGTGCTGAGCGCTCTCCTCTGGTTCATCCGATCCACCGACACCGGGAAGGCCATTCGCGCTACGGCCGACGACCGGCGGGGTGCCCTGGCTGTTGGTCTCAACGTGCAGCGGGTCTATTTGATCGCCTTCGCCCTGAGCGTGGCATGCGCCGGGATCGCTGGATCTGCGATCGCAGGCTTCCTTCCGTTGACGCCGGGGCGCGGCGTGCAGTTTGTGTTGGTTGCCATCGTCGTGGTGGTCCTGGGAGGAATGGGGAGCTTCGTCGGCTCGCTGGCAGGAGGGCTAGTGGTCGGGCTGAGCCAGTCCGTGGGCGAGATCTTCCTACCCGGCACGCTCAGCAGCGCGCTCAGCCTCAGTCTCGTCATCGTGATCCTGCTCATGCGGCCCTCGGGATTCTTCGGGGCACGAGCGTGAAGCTGGTCGGCTGGCTTGTGCTTTGCGTTGTGGCCCTCGGGCTTCCCTGGGGAATCCCCGAATGGCTTCTCACCACCGCGATCTTGACCCTCCTCTACGCCTACCTGAGCCAGAGCTGGAATCTGGTCGGTGGCTTCGCCGGCCAGCTCTCGCTGGGCGATGCGATCTATTTCGGGGCGGGCGGCTACCTCGCGACGATGTTGAATCTGAAGCTCGGCCTCACACCTTGGATCGGCCTTTGGTTCGGCGGACTGCTCGGTGCAGCCATGGCTGTCGCGATCGGAGCGGTCAGCTTCCGTTTCGGCCTTCGTGGAATCTACTTCGCAGTGGCGACGCTCGCCATGGCGGAGCTGACGCGGGCAGTGGTGCTGGAGAGCTCGTTCCTTGGTGGGAGCTGGGGACTCCAGCTCCCGTTGAAGAATGCGCCGGCGTCCTTCCAGTTTTCGAATCCGCTGCCCTACTACTACATCGTGTTGATGATGCTGATCCTGATCACGTTCGTGGCATGGCATATACGTCGCTCACGGATCGGCTACCGCCTCCTCGCCATACGCGAGCGCGAAGACTCTGCCGAAGCGTTGGGCGTGAACGCCTATCGCTGCAAGCTCTGGGCGGCGGGGCTGAGTGGTTTCTTCACAGCGGTGGGCGGTGTGTTCCATGCGCAGTTCATCCTCTACCTGCAGCCCGACACGAACTTCGGGCTCGACATCATCATCCGGATGGTCCTCGGCGCCGTCCTGGGGGGCAAGGGGACGGTCGTTGGCCCGATCCTTGGCTCGACGGCCTTCGCGGTCCTGGACGAAGTAGTCCGCCTCATCCCTCTCTCGACTTCCCAGTCGGCCGCAACCGGCCGCATCATTTATGGTCTCGCGATCATGGCGGTCGTCATCTTTCTCCCCTCGGGACTCGTGAGCTTGCCCGAACGCTTGCGCGCATGGACAAGCCCGCGGGTCGCGCAGCCGCGCGCGGAGGAGGCCGCATGACAGCGTTGCTGAACGTGGACGGACTCGCGAAGACGTTCGGTGGACTCATGGCGGTCAACCGGTTGAGCTTCGGGGTGGACGAAGGCGAGATCTTCGGGCTCATCGGATCGAACGGTTCCGGCAAGACGACCACGTTCAACCTCGTGTCGGGTTTCTATCGCCCTGATGCCGGCGACATCACCTTCGGCGGGCGTCGCGTGATTGGGCTCATGCCACACGAAATCTGTCATCTGGGTCTCACCCGGACCTTTCAAATTCCTCAGCCCTTTGCCCAACTGACGGTGCTCGAGAACACGATGGTCGGTGCCTTCACCCGAACGAGGCACGTCTCGGAGGCGCGTGGCGAGGCGGTCCAGATCCTCGAGTTACTCGGGCTCGGCGGGCGCCTCGGCCAAAGTGCGGGAAGCCTAAGCATCCCGGAGTTGAAGCGGCTCGAGCTCGCCAAGGCCCTGGCCACGCAGCCGAAGATGCTGCTCCTCGACGAAGTTATGGCCGGGCTCAACGCGGCAGACACGATGGCGATGATCGAGCTCGTCCGCCGCATCAACGAGCGGGGCGTGACGCTGCTCATCATCGAGCATGTCATGAAAGCCATCATGAGCTTGTCTCACCGCGTTTGCGTCATCCATCACGGCGAGAAGATCGCCGAAGGCCCTCCGAAGAACGTGGCCCGCGACCCGCGAGTCATTCAAACATACCTAGGTGAGGAATATGTGGGCGCCTGAGGGCTCAGCGTACCGGGGAGGAACGACGTGATCGACTTTCAACTCACCGAGCAGCAGGAACTCATGCGACGGAGCATCCGGGACTTCATGCTCAAAGCGGCTTCGCCGCGGATGATCCAGGAGACGGACGAGCAAGACCGCCTTCCGGAGGCGTTCCTCGACACGATGGGTCGCGCCGGCTGGTTCGCCCTCGTGGTCCCGGAGGCCTATGGCGGCACCGGCGCCGGCGCGCTCGACGTCTCGCTGGCCCTGGAAGCGTTCGCCCAGCAGTGGCCGCTCATCTCGCACATCTTCTACTCGCTCTATTTCGTGGGCGCCGACGCCATTGTGCATTTCGGCGACGAGAGCCAGAAGCAGCGGTACCTGCCGTGCATCGCCCGGGGCGAAATGCGGGTGGCGATGGCGATCACCGAGAGCGGCTCGGGCTCCGACGCCGCGTCCCTCATCACCACGGCCCGGCGCGACGGTGACGAGTGGGTCCTGAAGGGCGAGAAGATGTTCTGCACCGGCGCGAACGTCTCAAACGTTACGATGGTCGCCGTTCGGACGGACGCCTCCGTAGCCAAGCACAAGGGCATCTCGCTCTTCCTGGTCGACCGCGACACGCCCGGCTTCGAGATCCGCCCGCTGAAGAAGCTGGGCTTCAAGGGCCTCTCCACCACCGAGCTCTTCCTTGACGACGTCCGCGTCCCCGCCGGAGGGCTCCTCGGCCGCCTCAACGGGGGCTGGGACCACCTGCGCCAGATCCTTGCCCGCGAGCGCTCGTGCATCGCCGCGATCTACACGGGTGGGGCCCAGCGGGCGATGGAGCAGACGATCACGTACGTCAAGGAACGCCGCCAGTTCGGCCAGCCGATCGCCGCGTTCCAGTTCACCAAGGGCAAGGTCGCCGACATGCAGGTCGCGCTCGAGGCCGGGCGGCTGCTCACCTACCAGGCAGCCTGGCGCGTCGACAGGGGGCTTCCGGCCGACCGTGAGTCGTCCATCGCCAAGTTGTTCGCCACCGAGGCGTACATGCGGATTGCCAACCAGGGGCTCCAGCTGATGGGCGGCTACGGCTACATGATGGAGACGGAGATGCAGCGCCATTTCCGTGACGCCAAGCTCGGGGAGATTGGCGGCGGCAGCTCCGAGATCCAGCGGCTCGTCATCGCCCGGTGCGCGGGGCTCTGAGATGGTGACCGCTTTCGAGAACCTCTTCACGCCGATCCGGCTCGGGCCCGTGACGTTGCGAAATCGCATCATGGTCCCGCCCTACGCCTCACTCTTCGCCTCCGAGGACTACTTACCGACCGAGCGCCAGGTGACGCATTACGGAGACCTCGCGCGCGGCGGCGCGGCCCTCATCGTGATGGGCGGCTCGGTGGTCCACCCCAACAGCCTCGCCCATCCGGGGTTCAACCTCATCTCGGACGAGCGGGCGATCCCCGGCTACCGCCGGATCGCGCAGCGGACCCACGAGCATGGGGCGAAGATCTTTACGCAGCTCTCCCACCACGGCCGCCAGACGCCCTCGGTCTACTCCCGTCGCGTCCCGTGGGCACCCTCGCCCATCCCATGCATCCTCTACCGCGAGACGCCGAAGGAGATGGAGGAGGAGGACATCCAGGAGGTCATCGCCCACACGGCGGCGAGCGCGCGCAACGTAATGGAGGCTGAGTTCGACGGCGTCGAGCTCTACGCCGCCCACGGCTACCTGATGAGCCAGTTCCTGTCGCCCGTCTCCAACCTGCGCAGCGACGCCTATGGCGGGTCGCTCGACAACCGTCTGCGCTTCGTCGTCGAGACGGCCCGGGCCGTGCGGAGCACCATCGGCCCGGATCGCGCTCTCGGCCTTCGCCTCAACGGCGACGATTTCACGCCTGGCGGACTGACTCCGGACGACTGTAAGGAAATCGCGCAGCGTCTCGATGCGCTCGAGCTCTTCGACTACTTCAGCATCAGCGGCACCACCTACTACGCGTTCCCGCTCATCGTTCCCGACGGGTCGTTTCCCCCAGGTCTTTTCGTCCACCTGGCGTCGGGCATCAAGTCCCTGGTGCGCGCCCCGGTGGGGGTCGTCAGCCGGATCAACAGCGCGCTCCAAGCCGAGAAGATCCTGGCCGACGGACACGCCGACCTGATCGCGATGGCTCGCGCCCTGCTCGCCGATCCCGAGCTGCCCTCGAAGGCCCGGGCCGGCCGTTTGGACGACATCCGTCCCTGCATCGCGTGCAACGAGGGATGCATCGGTCGCGAGATCCGCCACGCCCCTATCAGCTGCACCGTGAACCCGGCGGTGGGGCTCGAGGCCACGCTCGGGATCGAGACGCTTGCGAAGGCTCCGCGGCGCCGCCGCGTCCTGGTGGTGGGTGGCGGCCCGGCCGGGCTAGAAGCGGCGCGCGTCGCTGCCCTGCGCGGCCACGAGGTGACGCTGGTCGAAGGGGCGGACGCCCTCGGCGGGCAGGCGCTCCTGGTCGCCAAGCTGCCGAGCCGCCAGGAGTTCGAAGGGCTGGTGCGCTGGCTCGAACGGCAGGTGCGCCAGCTCTGCGAGGTCCGCCTCGGCACGACGGTCAGCGCCGATGACGTCGTCCGTCAGGCGCCCGATGCCGTTATCGTGGCGACGGGCTCGGTCCCCCTTCGCACCGGCTACACACCCGTGCGTCCGGACGTGTCCGAGCTGCCGGGCGTCATGCTCCCCCACGTTCTCACCGTGCCGGAGATCTTCGGAAACGGCGGGCGGGTGGGCGACCGCGTCGTGCTCATGGATGAGATCCACGACTGGGGAGGCCTCGGTGTCGCCGAGTATCTCGCCTCGAAGGGCAAGCAGGTCCGCGTGGTGAGCCGGCTCCTCCACGCGGGGATGGACATCAATCCGACGTCGCTCGGCCCGCTCTATGGTCGCCTCCGCAAGGCGGGCGTCGAGTTGCACGCGGCGACCGTGGTGACCGAGATCCTGCCCGACTCGGTCCGCACGCTCGACCTCTTCACGAACGCCAAGGGAGCCATCGGCCCCATCGACACGGTCGTGCTCGCCATGGGGAGCCGCGCGCGTAACGAGCTGGCGCGCGCGCTCAAGGGCCGCGTCTCCGAGCTCCACGTGGTGGGTGACTGCTTGGCTCCCCGTCGCGTCCTCGACGCCGTGTACGAGGGACACCTGGCCGGGAGAGCCGTCTGATGACGTCGCGTGCCGGGGGGCCCGCGGTTGGGGTCGTGGGCGTCGGGCGCATGGGCTATCCCCTCGCGCGCAATCTCCTGAGCCGCGGGTTTCCCGTCGTCGTGGCCGGACACCGGAACCCCGAGCCGGTGGCGGCGCTGGTGGCACAGGGCGCTGTCGAGGCCGCCAGCGTGGGCGAGCTCGCCGTTCGCTCCGACATCGTCCTTCTGGCTGTGCCCGGCGCGACCGAGGTCGAGGCGCTCATCGTCTCCCCGGGCGAGATCACGCATGGCACGCGGCCGGGCAGCATCGTCGTCGACATGACGACGAACCATCCCGACGTGGTGACCCGCTGCGCCAGCGTTCTCGCGGCCCGCGGCGTGCAGATGCTCGATGCGCCGATGAGCCGCGGCGTTCCGGCGGCGGAGGCGGGAACGCTGCTGCTCCAGGTGGGTGGCGACGCCATGACGCTGGCGGCGGTGCGGCCCGTGCTGGAAGCGGTCGCCTCCGACATCTTCCACATGGGACCGCTCGGCGCCGGAATGACGGCCAAGGTCGTCAATAACCTCAAGGCGCTGAGTGAGTTGCCGCTCATCCAGGAGGCGCTGCGCCTGGGCGTCCGCCTCGGGCTCGATCCCGACCGGTTGTCGGCGCTCTTCCAGGCCGGCTCCGCTGATTCCTTCATGGTGCGGACGCACGTGCCGCGCATCCTCAGCCGCGACCCGCGGACCTTCGCGACCGTGGACACCATCCTGAAGGACCTCGAGCTCGCGCTCCGCCTCGCTGCCGGCGCCGACGTGCCGCTTCCGATGACGGCCGCCGCCCGTGACGTTTACGCGACCGCCCGGGAGCACGGGCTCGGGCAGGCGGACATGACGACCGCGGTCGACGTCTTCTCCTTCTCGGCGGCGGCGGGGAGAGCGTCGTGAGTCGCGCGTCCGCGCCCGACACCCTCGGCCGCGTTCTCGCTGAACAGGCCGAACGCCTCGGAGAACGACCGCTGCTCACGTGGGCGGGCCGCCAGTGGAGCTACGGGACGATGAATGCGCTGGCGAACCGGCTAGCGAATGGGCTCGCGGCCCGCGGCGTAGGCAAGGGCAGCATCGTCGCCCTCATGCTGCCCAACGTCCCCGAGTTCCTCGCTACCTGGTTCGCGCTCTCGAAGCTCGGCGCGGTGGAGGCGCCCGTGAACACAGCCCTCCGGGGCCAGAGCCTGGTCCACGTGCTCGGCGACATCGGCGCCCCCACGCTGATTGCGGGCCGGGAGTACCTGGAGGAGATCGCCCGCGTGGCGGAACGCATGCCCCCGATCGCGGAGGTGATCGTCTTCGATCGCGACGGCGAGGGTGTCGTCCCCGCGGGGTTCCCCTTCCCGACGACGCCGTTCGCGGAGTTGCTCGAGGGCGCCGCCCGGGAGCCCGACGTCGAGGTGCGGTCGCAGGACGTGATGGCGATCATGCACACCTCGGGCACGACCGGCCTCTCCAAGGGCGTGATGCTGTGCCACCGCCACCAGTACGTCCTGGCCCGCAACGTGGCGACCCGCGTGGGAATGACCCAGGACGATGTCGTCTTCTCCTGCCTGCCATACTTCCACAACATGGCCCAGGCCCTCTTGGCCTATCCTGCGCTGCAGGTCGGCGCCCGCGTGGCCATGGTGGAGCGGTTCAGCGCGAAGCACTTCTGGCGCGAGATCCGCGAGAGCGCCAGCACGATGCTGATCTTCATCGGCTCCATGCTCGCTATCCTGCTGAAGCAGCCGCCGGCGCCCGACGACCGGCGCCACCACCTGCGCCTCGGCTTCGGCGTCCCGCTGCCCGCCGACACATACCGTGACTTCCGGGCGCGCTTCGGGGTGGAGCTCGTGAGCGGCTACGGCTCGACTGAGGCGTCGATGGTCGCCTTCACCCCGCCCGGCAACCCGAAGCCGGAGTCGGCGGGCCGTGTGCTGCCGTCTTACGAGGTCAGGATCGTGGACGAGGAGGACCAGGAGGTGACCCGCGGCGTCATGGGTCAGCTGGTGCTCAGGCCCCGCACGTCCTGGATTACGTTCCTCGGCTACCACGGCCAACCCGAGGCCGCGGTCGCAGCGTGGCGAAATTTATGGTTCCACACCGGCGACGCCGCGGTCATGGACGAGGAGGGGTTCCTCCACTTCCGTGACCGGATCAAGGATGTGATCCGGCGCCGCGGCGAGAACATCTCGTCCGTCGAGGTGGAGAGCGTGGTGAACCTCCACCCGTCAGTGCTGACGGCGGCGGCGCTGGCCGTGCCCTCCGAGGTGGGCGAGGACGAGGTCAAGATCGTCGTGGTGCCGCGCGAGGGCGTCAGCATCGACCCGGCCGCGATCGTGGCCCACTGCGAGGAGCACCTGCCGTACTTCGCCGTCCCTCGCTATGTCGAGGTGCGCGACGCGCTCCCGCTCACGCCGACCCAGCGGGTGGAGAAGCGCAAGCTCCGTGATGAGGGGGTCACACCAGCGACATGGGACCGTGAGGCGGCTGGCTATCAGCTCAGACGTACGGCGAGGGTGACGCGATGAGTCGTGAGTTTCCGCATCTGTTCAGCCCGCTCCAAATCGGGCCCGTCACGGTCCCGAACCGGATCCTGCTGCCCGCCCACGGCACGATGTTCGCGGAGGACAACCTGCCCGGCGAACGGCTGGCCGCCTACCTTGCCGAGCGCGCCCGCGGCGGCGTTGGTGTGATCGTCACCGAGATCTCAGCGGTCCATCCCACGTCGCGGCCGTTGGACAATGTCATTTCCGGCTACGACCCAAGAGTTGTCCCGGGCTTCCGCCGTGTCGCCGAGCGTATTCACGAGCACGGAACAAAGGTCTTCGGCCAGGTGTGGCACTGCGGGCGGCAGAGCGACGGCTTCTTCTCGGGCCTGCCGCTATGGGCGCCGTCGGCCATCCCGTGCCCGGTCAGCCGCGAGATGCCGCACGCGATGACGCGGGACGAGATCGCGGAGGTGGTGGCGGGTTACGTGACAGTGGCGCGCCACATGAAGGCCGCGGGGTACGACGGGATCGAGCTCCACGGCGGCCATGGCTACCTGATCCAGCAGTTCCTCTCGCCGTGGAGCAACCAGCGCGAGGACGAGTACGGCGGCTCGCTCGACAACCGACTCCGGTTTGCGCTCGAGGTCGTGGGCGCGGTCCGCCGGGAGGTGGGCGCGGGCCTCGCGGTGGGGATGCGGATCAGCGGCGACGAGCTCACGCCGGGCGGGCTCACCCTCCGCGACATGCAGGAGATCGTCCGGCGACTCGAGGCGACAGGCGCGCTCGACTACTTTTCGGTCAGCGTCGGCAACTACACCGTCCACGACGTAATGATCGGCGACATGACCGTCCCGCCAGGGGCGCTCGTGCCCCTCGCGGCCGGGATCAAGGAGGCGGTGCGTCTGCCGGTGGCGACGGTCATGCGTATCAAGGATCCGGCGCAGGCCGAGCAGATCCTCGCCGATGGCCACGCCGACCTCGTGGCAATGTGCCGTGCGCTGATCGCCGATCCGGAGCTGCCGCTCAAGGCGCGCGAGGGGCGGGTCGACGAGATCCGGACCTGCACCTCCTGCAATCAGGAGTGCCGTACACACCTCCGGGGCCGGGCAATCTCGTGCATCCAGAACCCGGCGGTGGGACGCGAGCGCGAACTGGGCGCCGGGACGCTGCGTCGTGCGGAGCGGCCGCGGTCCATGCTAGTGGTGGGTGGCGGTCCCGCGGGCATGGAGTGTGCCCGCATCGCGGCCCTGCGCGGGCACCGCGTCGTGCTGTGCGAGCGGCGTGGGGCTCTCGGCGGTCAGGTGCGGATCGCGACGCGCGTGCCGACCCGCACGGAGCTCGGCGAAGTAATCCGTTTCCTCGAGACCCAGATCCGCAAGCTCGGCGTCGAGATCCGCCTGGAGACCGAGGTGACGCCGGCGCTCGTGGAGCGCGAGGCGGCCGACGTCGTCGTCCTGGCCACGGGCTCGGAGCCTCCGCCCGCCCTGGCGCCGGCTAACGGCGCCCCCCTGCAGTTCACCGTGTGGGAGGCGCTGGAGGATCCCGAGCGCGTGGGGCGCCGCGTGGTGCTCACCGACGAGGGCGTCGGCTTCTGGCAGTGCTGGGGCACAGCGGAATTCCTGGCCGAGCGGGGCCGGCAGGTCACGGTGGTGACACCGTTGCTGGCGGCCGGCCCAGAGATCCCGGCCCAGAGCGCGCCCAGCCTCTTCCGGCGCCTTCGTGCCCGCGGCGCCAGGTGGATCACGAGCCACACGATCCGCGAGGTGCGCGAACGGCAGGTGGTGGCGGCGCATGTCCTCTCCGGGCGACCCACGGTGCTCGAGGACGTTGACACGCTGATCCGCGTCCCCCACCAGGAAGCGTGCGTCGGGCTCGCGAACGCGCTCAGCGCGGCCGGCGTGCGGGTCCAGACGATCGGCGACTGCGTGGCTCCCCGGCGCATCACCGAGGCGATCCGCGAGGGGCACGTGCTGGGTCGCGCGCTGTGAGCGAGGAGAGACGGGCGATGCGCTACGAGCGAGAGTCGGCGGTGCTCGGGAGCGTGCTGGTCGACCAAGCGCGGACGGTGCCCGATCGCCCCTACCTCTTCTTCGGCAACCAGGCTTACACCTTCGCCGAGACCAACCGCCGGGCCAACCGGGTCGCCAACGGGCTCCGGTCGCTCGGCGTCGCTCACGGCGAACCGGTGTGCTTCATGCTGCCGAACCATCCTGACACGCTCTTCGCATGGTTCGGCATCAACAAGGCCGGGGCCATCGAGGTCCCGGTCAACACCAGCTTCCGCGGCACGGGCTTGGCGTACGCGATCAACGACGTGGGCGCCCGGCGCCTCCTCATCCACCGCGACCTGCTCGGCACGCTCAAGGCGGTCGAGCGCGATCTCCGCACGCTCGAGGAGGTCGTCATCTGGGATCCGAGCGGCCGCGAGGACGACCCCACCGGCCTCCGGTTCCGGACCTGCGCTCACCAGCAGCTCACCGACGCTTCCGAGCGCGAGCCCGAGGTGTCGGTGCGCTACACGGACCTGAGCGCGATCCTCCACACCTCGGGGACGACGGGCCCGTCCAAGGGCGTGATGCTGAGCCACCATCACCAGATCTTCTTTGCTCAGATGATCGCCCGCCAGATGGGCTACCGCCTTGGCGAGGAGGTGGTGTACTCCTGCCTGCCCTACTATCACAACACCGCGCAGGCGATGACGGCCTTGCCGGCGCTGGTCACCGGGAACTCCATCGCGCTCGCCGAGCGCTTCAGCGCCAGCCGCTTCTGGGACGACGTGCGCAAGCACGCGTGCACGGCGTTCATCTACTCGGGGTCGGTGCTCAGCATGTTGATGAAGCAGCCGCCGCGGCCCGACGACCGTGCCCAACCTGCCCGCGTCGGCCTCGGCGTGCCCTTGCTCGCGTCGGTCCACCGGGGGTTCGAGGAGCGATTCGGCGCCATTCTCCTCACCGGCTTCGGCTCCACCGAGATCCAAGTCCCGGTCTACTCGTCGCCCAAGGGCCATCGCCCGGGCGCCTGCGGCAAGGTCGTCGGCGAGTACTGGGAGATGCGGATCGCCGACGAGAATGACGAGGAGGTGGCGGCGGGTCAGGTCGGCGAGATCCTCTTCCGCCCGCGCGTCCCCCACACGATGCTGGCCGGCTACTGGGGGAAGCCCGAGGAGACGGTTCGGGCTTTCCGCAACCTCTGGTGGCACCAGGGAGACATGGGCTACGTCGACGCCGACGGGGACCTCTACTTCGTCGACCGCAAGAAGGACGTGATCCGCCGGCGCGGCGAGAACATCTCCTCCTTCGAGCTCGAAGCCATGCTGAACACGCACGCTGCCGTGCTGGAGTCGGCTGCCTTCGGCGTGCCATCGGACCTCGGCGAGGAGGACGTCAAGATGGTCGTCGTCTTCAAACCCGGCCAGCGCGCCTCCTTCGAAGAGCTGGCCGTGTTCTTGAGCGAGCGCGTGGCGCGCTTCGCCGTCCCGCGCTACTTCGAGGCGCGCGACGGTCTGCCCAAGACTCCCTCGGAACGGATCGAGAAGCATCTTCTGAAGGCTGACGGCGTGACGGCCGCGACCTGGGACCGCGAGCGGAGGGACTAGCGATGGAGAACAGCATGTGGCGCGAGGACGTCCTCGGCTGGCGAGCCCGCGTGGGGGTGATCGTCCCTAGCACCAACCTCCTCGTGGAGACCGCGCTGCCGCGTCTGGCCCCCGAGGGCATCACGTTCCACGCGGCGCGCCTGACGCTCACGGGCGCCGCTGACGTGCAAGGAGTGCAACAGATGGCCGCGCGGGTCCTCGATGCCGCCCGCGACCTGGCGACGGCGCGGGTCGACCTGATCGCGTACTGCTGCACGGCCGGCTCCTTCGTCCAGGGTCCTGCCCACGATCGGGAGGTGGCCGCGGAGATCCACCAGGCGGCCGGAGTGCGCGCGCTCACGACGATGAGCGCCATCGTCGAAGCCCTGCGTCACCTCGGAATCCGGCGTCCCGTCGTTGTGTCGCCGTACACCGACGAGCTGGAAAAGCTCGAAGCCCGCTATCTCGAGGGGGAGGGGTTCGAGCTCTGCGGGAGCGTCGCCATGGGAATCGCGGACCCCGTCGGCCTTCACGATCCCACTCCCGGGCAGATTTACCGGATCGCGCGAGGGGCGTGGGTCGATCGCGCCGATGGTCTCCTGATGTCCTGCATCGCGCTCAGATCCCACGCGGTGGCGGGCGCGCTCGAGCGCGATCTCGGACGGCCCGTGGTGACGTCGCTGACCGCCACGCTGTGGGCGATCCTGCGCGCCGTCGGCGTTGGCGAGCCGGTGCGTGGCTACGGCCGTCTGCTGGAGACGGCATGAGCGCGGCGCTCTCTCTCCTCTTCTCGCCGATTCGGATCGGCCGCTTGACCGTGCCGAACCGTATCGTATTCCCAGCCCACTTCACCGGCTTCGGAAAGGCTCATCGCCCGACGGAGCGGCACGCCCGCTACTATGCGGAGCGCGCCCGAGGCGGTGTGGGGCTCATCGTGACCGAGATCATCGCGGTGCACCCGGCGAGCACGCCGTTCGAGCGCGTGGTGTGGGGCTTCGATCCCGAGTGCGTGCCCGGCTATCGCCGGATCGCCGAAGCCGTGCACGCCCACGGAACCCGAATCATGGGGCAGCTCTGGCACTGCGGTCGCGACATGGCGACCGGGATCTTCACGGAGCAGGCGGCGCAGGCCCCATCGGCCCTCCGTGGACCCGCCAGCTACCAGCTGCCTCACGCCCTCAGCGTGGAGGAGATCCAGGACGTCGTGGCGGGCTTCGTCCGCACCGCCACCCACCTCAGAGAGGCCGGCTTCGATGGCGCCGAGGTCCACGCCGGGCACGGCTACCTGGTCCACCAGTTCCTCTCCCCGCTCAGCAACCAGCGCGAGGACGGGTACGGCGGATCGCCGGAGAACCGGCTGCGGTTCCTCCGTGAGATCCTCACCGGCCTGCGGAGCGCGTGCGGGCCGGACTTCGCGCTCGGTGTGCGCATCAGCGCCGACGAGTTCACGGCCGGGGGGCTCACGCAGACGGATGCCACGAAGATCGCGGCGGCCGTGTCGAGCTGGGGCCTGATGGACGTTCTTTCCGTAAGCGTCGGCAATCACGGGCTCTCGTACGCTCTGATGATTCCAGACATGCATGTGCCGCCTGGCGCATTTGTGGGCTACGCGGCCGCGCTGCGCGGGATCGTGAAGGAGCCGGTCATTGCGGTCGGCCGGATCAACGATCCGGTCCAGGCCGAGCGGATCCTGGCCGAGGGGCAGGCAGATCTCGTTGCGATCTGTCGGGGCCTGATCGCCGATCCAGACTGGCCAGCCAAGGCGCGGACGGGACGCGGCGAGGAGATCCGCCCGTGCGTGGCATGTAACCAGGAGTGCATCGGCCGTCTCTATCGCTCCGGCGATCTCGCGTGCATCCACAACGTGGCGGCCGGGCGCGAAGAGGAGCTGGGCCACGAGACGCAACGATCGACAGCGCGACCCCGGCGGGTCGTCGTGGTGGGCGGCGGGCCAGCGGGACTGGAAGCGGCTCGGGTTGCCGCGCTCTGCGGCCACCGCGTGAGCCTCTACGAGCGCGAACGCGTGCTGGGCGGCCAGGTCCGCCTCGCCGCCACGCCGCCGCTCCGCGCCGAGTTCGGGGGCATCGTCCGCTTCCTCGAGCGCGAGGCGAGCCGACTCGGCGTCACGGTGGTGGTGGGCAAGGAAGCGACCGTCGACGTGGTGCTCGCCCACGATCCCGAGGTCGTTGTGGTGGCCACGGGAGCTCGGCCAGGGCCCGTGCGCGTGACTGGTACCGAGAGAACACCGGTCATGACCGTTCACGACGTGCTCGCCGGCGAAAAGGTCCCCGGCCACTCTGTCGTCGTGATCGACACCGGCCGGGCGGGCTGGGAGTCCCTGGCGACCGCGGAGTGGCTCGCGGACCAGGAGTACCACGTCGAAGTGGTCTCGCGTCTGCCCTACGTCGGCTTCGACCTCAACGGCTCGAGCCTCCTCGGCTTCGTCCAGCGCGCCGCTCAGAAGGGAATCGTTCTCACGCCGCAGTCGGTGTTGCGGACGGTTGGCGACGGCACCGTGACGGTCGGGGACGTGTGGAGCGACGAGACGCGCTTGATCGAGGGCGTGGACGCCGTGGTCATCGTGCCCGACTACGTGGCAGAGGACGGGCTGGTGGCTCGGCTGCGGCAGGCCGGCATCGCCGAGGTTCATGTGGTCGGTGACGCCGCCGCCCCCCGGACCGTTGCGCACGCGATCCTCGAAGGCCACCGTGCCGCGCGGGCCCTCTAGGGAGGAAGGATGAGCGCAGGGTCCCGGGGAGTCTGGGTCGTGGCGGAGGCGGACGATGCCGTCCCCGAGCGGATCCGCCTGGGCCTCGTCGCCGAGGGCGAGCGTCTCGCCGGGCTCATGCGGACGCGATGCGACGTTCTCCTGATGGGGACACCTGGTGCTGCGCTCGACCGCGCAGTCATCCGGATGGCCGTCGCGACGCGCGGCGCGCTCCACGTCGTTCGGGATTCGGTGCTGTCGCCGTATGAAGCGCGGCCGTGGGTGGAGGCGCTCCGCTCCCTCGTGTCTGGAGCGGACGACCTCGTGATCTTGGCCGCCACACCGACCGGACGTGACTTGGCGCCGCAGCTCGCCGTGGCTCTCGGCGCGGGGCTCGTCGCCGACTGCGTCAACGTCGAGGTCGGTGACGATAGCCAGCCGATCTTCGCCCGACTCGTGCTCGGCGGCCGTCTCCAGGCTACGCTCGCGTTCCCTGCAGCGGCCCGGATCGTGGCCACCCTCTGTCCACAGCGTCTCCCCGAGCCCGAGAGCGAGCGACGCGCCGGTGCTCCATCGCGCGTGGTCGATGCGTCGCCGCCGCTGTCCCCGCCTCGCCTGCGTCGTGTGGGGATCCGCAGGCTCGCCCCCGAGGACGTTCCGCTGGTCGAGGCGGACGTCGTGGTCGGCGCCGGGCGAGGCGTCGGCGGACCCGAGGGGGTTTCGCTCGTTCGCGACTTGGCCCGGTGTCTCTCTGGAGCGGTGGCGGCCACGCGTCCGGTCGTGGACTCGGGCTGGCTCCCGTATGAGCTCCAGGTCGGGCAAACGGGGAAGACGGTGGCGCCTCGGATCTACGTCGCCTGCGGCATCTCCGGCGCGATCCACCACACGATGGGCATCAAGGACGCGGGTGTGGTTGTCGCGCTGAATACGGACCGATCCGCGCCCATCTTCCGCGTCGCCGATGTCGGCTTCGTCGGTGATGTCCGCGCAATCCTCCCTCGCGTGATCGCCGGGCTCGACGCCCGGAAGACGGATGGGCCAACCAGACTCACCGGGGTCGCGACATGACACGCGGCTGGGACGCCATCGTGGTGGGCGCCGGGCCGGCGGGCGCCGCAGCCGCGCTGGTGATGGCTCGAGCGGGCCTCCACGTGCTGCTCCTCGAGCGTGGGGAAACCGTCGGGAGCAAGAACGTCTTCGGCGGCATCCTCCACACCCACGCGCTGGCCGCGCTGGTTCCCGACTTCGCCGATCGGGCACCGCTCGAGCGCCACGTGGTGCGCCGGGCGTTCGCATTCCTGACTCCCGAGGGGAGCCTCACGCTCCAAATCGGTGCCACCGACACGGCCGACGCCTATACCGTCAGGCGACCGCTCTTCGATCGCTGGTTCGCCGAGGAAGCGCGTGCTGCCGGCGCCGTCGTGGTTCCCGCCACCGTCGTCGACGACGTGGTCATCCAGGACGGGCGGGTCGTCGGCGTCGAGACGCGCCGCCGCGACGGGCGGGCACTCGCGCCGATCGTCGTCGGGGCCGACGGCGTGAACTCGGTTGTCGCGCAACGTGCCGGAGCTCGCCCCGACTTCCCGCTCTCGGCGCTGGCGCTCGGCGTCAAGCAGGTGTTCGCCCTTGCTCCAGGCGTGATCGACGAACGGTTCGGTGTCCGCGACAGGCAAGGCGTCGCGCTGGAAGCGGTGGGCCACGCGACGCGCGGAATGCAGGGAGGCGGCTTCGTCTACACCAACCACGCCAGCCTTTCCGTGGGCGTTATCTGTCGCCTCGATCAGCTGGCGGCGGCCGGCGTCACGCCGGAGGAACTGCTGTCGGCGTTCGAGGCTCACCCGGCGGTGAGCCCGTGGCTGCGGGGAGCGGAGCCGCTCGAGTACGGAGCGCACCTCCTTCCCCTCGGCGCCGCCGACCTGGTTCCCCGCCTCGCCAGCCACGGCCTGCTCCTCACCGGGGACGCGGCCGGTCTCCTCGTATCCCGTGGCGTGACGCACGAGGGAGCGAACCTTGCGATGGCCTCCGGAGCGGCAGCGGGCGTGGCGGCGGTGGCCGCCCATCGGGCTCGGGACTTCTCGGCCACGACGCTGGAGCGGGCCTACCGGGCGGAGCTCGCCCGACTCGGCGTGACAGCGCACGTCGATGCGGGGCGAAGGGTCCAGGCCGCACTCCGCGCGCCCGAGCTCTACGCGGCGCTGCCGGAGGTGGCGTGGGAAGCCGCGCGCCGATTCGTGTCCGTGGGCGACGGCCCGCCCGTCGGGTTCCGCCACGCCCTTCGCCTCGCTACGCGCGAAGGGGTCTCGACAGCTCGCCTCGGTCGGGTGGCGGCCCGCCTAGTGTGGGGGTGGCGGTGAGGGGCACGGCGCAGCGACTCGACGGGCTGCGCTACCGCGTCGACGGGACGGCGCACATCATCGTCGAAACGAGCCTCTGTCAGGCCTGCCCCTCACGCCCGTGTCTCACGGTGTGCCCGGCCGGCTGCTTCGAGCAGAACGGCGGCACGATGTCCTTCTCGTACCAGACGTGTATCGAGTGCGGAAGCTGCCGCGCGATCTGCCCGTGTGGCGCGGTTCGGTGGAACCACCCGCGCGGCGGCTTCGGCGTGGCCTATCGACTCACATGACCCACATCCGGGATGACAGGGAGGCACACATGCATAGCACGACGGCAACCATGACGCGGCGAACATTCCTCAAGACCACGACGGCCGTCGCCGCCGGGACCGCGATCGGCGGGGTTCCCGCCCTCGGCCCCGCCCAGCCCAAGGAGATCGTGATCGGCTGGGTTGCCACTCTCACCGGCGCCGGCGCAACCTGGGGCACCAAGTCGCTGGACGGAGCGAAATTCGCCGTCGAGGAGTTCAACCGGCAGGGAGGCGTGGGGGCGCTCGGCGGCGCCCGGCTGCGGCTCGTGACCTACGACAATGAGACCAAGGTCGACCTGACGCGGACACTGATGGAGAAGGTTATCCTCGAGCACCGGCCGGTGGCGGTGATGGGCAATATCATGAGCCCGGCGACGATGGTCGGCACCCAGGTCTCCGAGAGGCACCGGGTGCCCCAGGTGGTCGTGAACTCCACTATGGACGAGATCACGGAGCGCGGTCTCAAGTACACCTTCCGCGTGACTGGCAAGGCCGGTGACCTCTACGCGAGATCCCTCGGCGAGTTCCTCAGCTGGACCATCGAGAAGACGGGCAAGCGGCCGAAGGTGGCGGCCATCCTGGCGCTCCAGGGGTGGGAACGAGCCGTCAAGCTGTACGAAGACTGGGTCCGCGCCACCAAGCTCGAGCTTCACAGCAAGACAATCTATGCGCTCGCGCAGGACGACTTCACAGTGATCCTTTCCAAGTACAAGGCCGACGGCGTCGACCTCATCATGGGACTCAACTACCCCAAGGATGCGGTCCGCATCTACCAGAACGCCAAGACGCTCGATTACAACCCGATGGCGTTCACCGGCCAGCCGGGCGGCTATAACACGCCCGAGTTCGTCAACGCGCTCAAGAAAGACGCGGAGTACGCGATCTCGGTCGACCGCTTCCCCCTGGACCTTACGCGGCTGCCGAAGATCCGCGAGATCAACGAGCGCTTCAAAGCCCGGTTCGGTTACGACCTGGAGGACTCGTCGGCCGACGCGCTGGGAGGGGTGAGCGTCATCGTCGACGCGCTCGAGCGGGCGAAGAGCGCGGATCGAGAAGCCGTGCGTGAGGCCATGGCGCAAACGGATCTCAAGATCGGCGACCGGCTCGTGGTGGAGCCGGACGGGATCAAATTCAACCAGGCGGGGGACAACGTTCGCCTGATCGCGCCCGTCATCCAGATCCTCCAAGGGCAGAAGCGCATCGTGTGGCCGGAGTCGATCGCCACCAGTCGCCTCGTGTGGCCGGTTCCGAAGTGGAACGAGCGGGGCTGAGCGGGAGCACGTCGAGGTGCGCATCATGGTGCTGGTGAAGTCGATTGTGGACCCGGGGTGCCCGGTGGGTCCGGGCCTCGGCGGTGTCCCGGACGCCGCGGAGCTGGCGTGGGTGGCCAACCCCGCGGATCTGGCGGCGGCGGCCATCGCGGCGCGGCTCCGCGCCAACGCGGGGGGCGGCACCGTCACGGTGCTCACACTCGGGCCGCCGGGCGCAGAGCCGGCGCTGCGCGCGGCGCTCGCTCAGGGCGCTGATCGGGCCCTTCGCGTTGAGCGAGAGGCCGACGTGCTGTCTGCTTCTCCGCTGGCGACCGCGGGCGCGCTGGCTGCCGTCCTCGAGGAGGATTCGCCCGACCTCGTGCTCTGTGGCGCGCAGGCGGGCTCGCATCACGGTGGCCAGGTCGGGCCGGCGGTGGCGGCGTTGTTGGGATGGCCCCATGTCTCAAGCGTCGTGAGCGTCGACCGCGACGGCCGCACCGCGTCGCTCGCGCTGGAACGGCTCGGCGGCGGCGGCCGCAGGGAAGTGCTGGAGGTCCCGCTTCCCTCGGTCCTTGCCATCGCCCCGGAGGCGGAGCCGCTGGAGGAGCCGGGATTGCCGGCGTGGGTGGCCGCTCATTCGGCCGCCGTCGAGGTGGTGAAGAGCCGACCGCCTCGAAGCGCCGCGCCGCAGCCTCGCCTGGTAGGCCTCGGACCGCCCCGTCCCCGACCCAAGCGGATCTTCACGCCGAGCAGCGATCTCCCGGCTGAGGAGCGAATCAAGCTCCTGCTCCTTGGCGGAGTCAAGCAGAAGGAGGCGGGGGTGGTCGAGGGGTCAGTGGAATTAGTCGCTGATCAGCTCATCAAATTCCTCCTTGAGCGTGCCGTGGCACCGGAGGAGAGCGGAGCGTGAGCACGGCCAACGGGAAGGTGCTGGATCTGTTTCGACTCAAGGGCCGAGTGGCGCTGGTCACTGGCGGCAGCCGCGGCATCGGGAAGGCGGTCGCGCTAGCGCTCGCGGACGCCGAAGCCGACGTGGCCGTGACCGCTCGGACAGCGGCTGACCTCGAGCAGACGGCAGCAGAGGTGCGGGCGAGCGGACGGCGGGCGCTGACTGTCCGAGCAGACCTCTCGCGCAGTGAAGAGGTCACGGCCCTGGCAGAGACCGTGCTCGGGCACTTCGGCCATGTCGATATCTTGGTCAACAACGCTGCGGTGCTTTCCGAGACGCATCTTCTCGAGCTCACCGAGACCGAGTGGAATGAGGTGTTGGACACGAACCTGAAGGCCGTGTTCCTGCTGAGCCAGGCGATTGCTCGCGCGATGGCGGGCCGCGGCACTGGCGCGATCATTAACATGGCCTCGTACAACTCGATACGAGGCGCCGCCGGGCTGGGTGCCTATGCCGCGAGCAAGGGCGGGCTTCTCACACTCACCAAGACGATGGCCATCGAGTGGGCTCGCTATGGCATCCGCGTCAACGCTATCTGCCCAGGCTTGATTCGCACCGACCTCAACAGTCAATTCCTGGACACACCCTACGGCGAAGGGCTGGTTCGCTCAACTGTGCCGGTAAAGCGCGCTGGTCGCCCTGATGAAGTGGTGGGGGCCGTCATCTACCTAGCGTCGGATGCGGCGACATACGTCACTGGCGCCTCCCTGCTTGTCGACGGGGGGAAGTCGGCCAAATAGCCGCACCTCAAGGAGGAATCATGACGTGCGCACGCAGTGTCGACTATGCCACACCGAAAGGGTCTCGGCCCCGAAGCGTTCAACGACGGTCGATTCGTTGCTCTGCGCGCAAGCGCCTGATTGAATACGCGCCCAGCTCGAAGCTCGAACGGGAATCCGACCCGGCGTCGCTGTGCATGTCGGTGTTTGAGTAGGCAAACGGCTGGATATCGAACGGAGGAAAATGCCATGCTCTACCACACTACGAAACGTACCGTTGCACCAGTAAGCCGGCGGCTGTTCCTCGGGGGAGCGCTTACGACGATTGGCGCTGCAGCCACAGGGATCGGTTTCCCCGCAGTTCTACGGGCGGCTCCGCCCGAGATCTTCATCCCCATCGTGACAGGGCTGACCGGACCCTCGGCGGACTGGGGCATCCACCTCTCCCAGGGCTATCAGCTCGTCTTCGACGAGGTCAATGCCCGGGGCGGGATCAAGTCGCTGGGCGGCGCGACGATTCGCTACCAGGTGATCGACACCGAGTTCAAGCACGACGTCGAGCAGAAGCTCCTGCGCAAGGCGATGTCGATGAACCCGGTCGTGATCATCGCCGGGGCCTCGAGCCAGGGCAACCTCGTGTTCGCTCCGGTCGCGGAGAAGGAAGAGGTCATCCACATCTCCGCCCTAGGGCTGGGGACGGACATTCCGGCGGCTGGCCCCCGCTGGACGTTCCAGATGAACGCGGGTGTTGACGTCCTGTGCCAGGTCGCCGTCGACTTCGTCGGCGCGATCGCCGAGGAGACGAAGAAGGCGCCCAAGCGTGTCGCGATCATGTTCGAGGACTCCTATTTCGGCAAGTCCGGCGGCGACGCCTACAAGGCCCTGGTGGCCAAGCAAAGCGCGTGGGAGCTGGTCGACACCTACTCCTACTCGGCGAAGCAGCAGGACTTCTCGACCATCATCGCCAAGTATAAGGCGGCCAAGGTGGATGTCGTCCTCCAGGCCAACTACGTCCAGGACTCGATCCTCATCATGCGGACGGCGGAGACCCTGCGCTTCAACCCGATGGCGATCATCGGCGTCGCCGGCGGGAGCGACACGCTCGAGTTCTTGAAGCAGCTCGGCAAGACGGCGGAGTACTTCTTCAACGTCGCGATCTTCCCCGGCAACCTGAACCAGAACCCCAAGATCAAGCCGCTGGCGGACAAGTACGAGGCGCGGTACAAGCGGCCGCTGTTCCAGGCCAACTCCATGGGCATCACCGGCGCCGGTGTCATCGTCGACGCGCTCGAGCGGGCGGGCACCACCGACAAGTACAAGCTGCGCGACGCCATCGCGAAGACGAACCTCAAGCTAGGCGATTCGTACGTCGTCAACCCTGATGGGGTGCGCTTCGGTGAGATCGGCAAGAACCTGGCCATTCGCGGAATCA
>WNFV01000983.1_pt1 | contig 94648 bp, 98 predicted proteins | sample 5400101 | NCBI WGS metagenome assembly WNFV01 (sample SAMN13153361, study PRJNA577476) | soil metagenome | isolation source: 115 cm soil or saprolite under grassland replicate 1 | place: USA:California | collected 2016-06-15
TGAGACGAGATCTGGCGTTTCGTTGTGGAGATCGTTGGCCGGTGTTTGACTGAGGACACGCGCCTACGCGATCTGTGTAATCGGCGCGCGAAGTGCACTGGACCCGGTGCGCTCGCACCGGGTCGGCCCCGTCTCGACGAGCGGGAGGCTGCATTGACCCGGATCAACGTCACGGTCGACGGCGTCACGTACCAGGACGACGTCGAACCCAGAACACTCCTCGTCCACTACCTGCGTGAGCAGTGCGGCAAAGTCGGCACGGTGGTGGGCTGCGACACGAGTAACTGTGGGGCCTGCACGGTCCTGATGGCCGGTACGTCAGGGCGTCACAGCGTCAAGTCGTGCACGGTCCTCGCCGTACAGGCCGATGGTCGGGAGGTCACCACCATCGAGGGTCTCGCCGAAGAGTCCGGCCAGCTTCACCCCGTACAGCAGGCGTTCCACGAGCAGCACGCGCTGCAGTGTGGCTTCTGCACCCCCGGGATGATCATGGAAGCGGTGGATCTGCTCCAGGACAACCCGCACCCCAGCGACGACGAGGTACGGGAAGGACTCGAGGGGAACCTCTGCCGCTGCACCGGATACCAGAACATCGTCCGCGCGGTGCAGGCCGCCGCCTCAGCCATGGGCAACGGCGCGCACCGGGCGCCCGAAGGCGAAGGCATGCCTGGTACGCCGGTCGCCGAGCCTGCGGCCGCCGCCACCGACGAGCGGGTGCCCGAAGAAGCCGTACCGAGGCCGGCCCCGTAGGCCCTCGTACCAAGGAAAGAGGTGGCACCGTGACAGTTACCGACGAACGGCCGCCCGCCGAGGTCGGCCAGTCCAGGCGACGCAAGGAAGACGCTCGCCTGATAACCGGCAGGACGATGTGGACGGACAACATCACTCTGCCCGGAATGCTGCACCTGGCGATCCTGCGCAGTCCGATGGCGCACGCCCGGATCGCCAGCATCGACGTCGCGCCGGCCCGCGAGAGACGAGGGGTGGTGGCCGCGTTCAGCGGCCGTGACCTGGCCGACGACATGGCCGGCCTGCCGTGTGCGTGGCCGGTGACCGAGGACATGGTGTCCCCGGACCACCTGCCGTTGGCCGTCGACGAGGTGTGCCACACCGGCGAAGCGGTCGCAGTGGTGGTCGCCCGCTCCCGGTCGGCCGCGGCCGACGCCCTGGAAGCGATCGAGGTCGAGTACGAAGACCTGCCGGTCGTGCTGGACATGGAAGCGGCCATCGCCGACGGAGCCGATCTCGCGCACTCCGGCATGACGACCAACAAGTCGTACACCTGGGTGTACGACGCGGCCGAAGCCGGCACCGGAGACGACATCCGGTCGGTGGCGGACTCCGAGGTGAAGATCAGCCGGCGGTTCATCCAGCAGCGACTGATCCCGGCGTACATGGAGCCGAGGTCGGTGGTGGTGGACCCGACCGGGGACGTGTTCACCATGTGGTCGGCGACCCAGATCCCGCACATCCTGCGGCTGATGATCGCGATGACCACCGGCACCCCCGAGCACAAGGTACGGGTGATCGCGCCCGACGTGGGCGGCGGCTTCGGCGGCAAGTTGCAGGTGACGCCGGAGGAGCTGCTCGCGTTCCATGTGGCGAAGCGGATCGGCAAGCCGGTCAAGTACACCGAGACCCGCTCGGAGAACCTGCAGGCCGCCCACCACGGCCGCGACCAGATCCAGCAGATCGACCTGTACGCCCGTCGCGACGGCACCGTCACCGGGCTGCACGTGAAGCTGACCGCGAACATGGGCGCGTACCTGGGGATCGTGACGCCTGGCGTACCGCTGCTCGGGGCGTTCATGTTCAACGCGATCTACAAGATCCCGGCGTACCGGTTCGAGTGCACCGGGGTGTTCACGAACACCGCGTGGACCGACGCCTACCGCGGCGCCGGCCGGCCCGAGGCCACGTACGGCATCGAGCGGATGATGGACGAGCTCGCCGCCGAGCTGCACCTGGACCCGATGGAGGTACGCCGCAAGAACTGGATCACCCACGAGGAGTTCCCGTTCACCACGGTGTGCGGACTGGAGTACGACTCCGGCAACTACGAGGCGGCCACCGAGAAGGCCATGCACCTCTTCCAGTACGACGAACTGCGGCGTGAGCAGGCGAAACGCCGTGAGTCCGGTGACCCGGTGCAACTCGGGATCGGGATCTCCACGTACACCGAGATGTGTGGTCTGGCGCCATCCCGGGTGCTCGGCGCGCTGCGGTACGGCGCCGGCGGTTGGGAGTCCGCGACGGTACGGATCCTGCCGACCGGCAAGGTGGAAGTGGTCACCGGCACGTCCCCGCACGGGCAGGGCCACGAGACGGTGTGGAGCCAGATCGTCGCCGACCGGCTCGGGGTGCCGTTCGACGACGTGGAAGTGCTGCACGGAGACACCCGTACCTCCCACAAGGGCCTGGACACGTACGGCTCCCGGTCGCTGGCCGTGGGTGGCACCGCGCTGGTGAACGCCTGCGACAAGGTGATCGAGAAGGCGAAGCACGTCGCCGCACACATGTTGGAGGCCAATGCGGCCGACCTGGAGTTCACCGACGGTGCGTGGCGGGTGCGGGGCACTCCCGACGCGGCGAAGACCATCGGCGAGTGCGCGCTGGCCGTGTTCACGTCCCACAACCTGCCCGACGACGTCGAGCCCAGCCTGGACTCGGAGGCGTCGTACGACCCGGCGAACTTCTCGTTCCCGCACGGCACGCACCTGTGCGCCGCCGAGGTGGACACCGAGACCGGCTGGGTCAAGCTGCGCAAGTACGTCGCGGTCGACGACGTGGGCGTGGCGGTCAACCCGTTGATCGTCGAGGGCCAGGTGCACGGCGGCCTGGCGCAGGGCATCGCCCAGGCACTGTTCGAGGAGGCGGTGTACGACGCGGACGGCAACCTGATGACGGGCACGTTCGTGGACTACACGGTCCCGAGCGCGGCTGACCTGCCCGAGTTCACCACCGACCGTACGGAGACTCCGGCGACTGGCCATCCGCTCGGCGCCAAGGGCGTCGGTGAGGCGGGCACGATCGCCTCCACTCCGGCGGTGGTCAACGCGGTGGTCGACGCGCTGCGACCGTACGGCGTCAACGACGTACGGATGCCCTGCACGCCGGAGCGGGTGTGGCAGGCGATCCAGGAGGCGCGGCGATGATTCCTCTGGAGTTCGAATACGTCCGCCCGTCGTCGGTGGACGAGGCACTGCAGGCGCTCGGCGGCGCCGGCGAGGACGCGAAGGTGCTCGCCGGTGGCCAGAGCCTGATCCCGGTGCTGCGGCTGCGGTTGGCCGCACCCAGCACCGTGGTCGACCTGGGTGGCTGCGCCGACCTGGTGGGGGTCCGCGAGGAGGGCGACTCGCTGGTGATCGGCGCGATGACCACGCATGCCGAAGTGGCGGGCAATGACCTGGTGAAGCAGCACGCGCCGTTGCTGGCGCAGGCTGCCCTCACGGTCGGCGACCCCCAGGTCCGGCACATGGGTACGTTCGGCGGCTCGATCTCGCACGCCGACCCGGCGGGCGACATGCCGAGCGTGGCGTGCGCGCTCGACGCCACGATGTCCGTTGCCGGTCCGAACGGCCGGCGGGAGGTGTCGGCGAGCGACTTCTTCACCGACTACCTCACCACGGCGCTCGCACCCGACGAGATCCTGCTGTCGGTCAGCCTGCCGAAACTGACCGGCTGGGGGACGTACTACGAGAAGTTCAACCGGGTCGCGCAGGCCTGGGCGATCGTGGGCGTCGCCGCGGCCGTACGCCGGGACAACGGCGGCATCGCCGAGGCCCGCGTGGCGCTGACCAACATGGGATCGACGCCACTGCGGGCGCACGCCGTCGAGCAGGCGCTCGCCGGTTCCGAGGCCAGCATGGACGCGCTGTCCGCGGCATGTGACAGGGCCGCCGAGGGTACGTCTCCGAGTGACGACGTCACAGCGTCGGCCGAGTACCGCAGCCACCTGGCGAAGGTGCTCACCCGGCGGGCCGTCGGCAAGGCGGCCGGCCTGTAGATCGGAGGGGGCGCGCGGTGGCGAAGGTCGCCGCGCGCCTCCGCTCTGTCGAGGAGTGGCGCATGAAGCTCGAACACAACTTCACCGTCCCGGTGCCCGTGGCGCAGGCCTGGGGCGTGCTGCTCGACCTGCCGACGGTCGCGCCCTGCATGCCCGGCGCCGCCCTCACCTCGTACGAGGGGGACGACTTCACCGGCACGGTCAAGGTGAAGCTCGGGCCGATCAACCTGACGTACCAGGGAAAGGGTCGGATCGTCGAGAAGGACGAGGCGGACCACCGCGCCGTGATCGAGGCCCAGGGCAAGGAGAGCCGCGGCAGCGGTACGGCCAAGGCCACCGTCACCGCGCGGTTGCACTCGAACGGCGACGACTCGACCCAGGTCGACGTGGTGACCGACCTGAACATCACGGGGCGGCCGGCCCAGTTCGGCCGCGGCACGATGGTCGACGTCGGCAACAAACTGATCGGTCAGTTCGCCGACTGCCTGTCCCAGAAGCTCCAGTCCGGCGCGGTGCCGACCGCGCCCTCGGCACCGAAGGCACCGGACGTGGGGCAGGACGCCGCGACGGGCGCCGGTGCCGCGCCGACCGTCACCGAGGCGCCGGCCGAGTCCTCGCGAGCAAGCAGCCCGCAGCCGTTCACGCCGACGGCGGGGGACGAGGTCGAACCGATCGACCTGCTGCACGTCACCGGCGCCAACGTGATGCTCAGGCGGGCCGCGAAATACGGCGCCGCGCTCGCCGTCGGAGTCGTCATCGGCTGGCTGCTCTCCCGCTGGCTCGGCTGAGTCCCGCCCGCCGGTCCGCTGGGCCGCGCGGCTAGCCGGGGCCGTCGACGTTGACGTGGGCTGGGCCGCTGCCGACCCGGAAGACGATCAGTGCGGCGGCCTCGTCGCTCGGGTTCGACTCCCGATGGACCACCCCCGGGGGTACGTGGACGAAGTCACCGGGCTCGGCGTCGACCTGCTCCGTGCCGCCCGGGCCGGATTCCAGGAAGCAGCTGCCTGACAGGACGTACAGGTAGCTGTCGTGTTCGCCGTGGTGGTGCCAGCCGGAGGCCATGCCGGGCTCGGTGACGGCGTGCCCCACCCAGTGGGTGTCGGTGGCGGCGACCTGTTCCCGGGTCATGCCGGGTGTCTGCGCCTCCGGCGGGGCGATCCGGTCCGGTGGCGCGACCTTCGTGATGCGCGGAGCGTCCATGGTTCAGCCCAGCGTGACCCGGATGCCGACGGTGCCGGCGGTGCCCCGGCGCAGCCGACTGCCGAACATCGTGATCCGGCCCATGATGCCGTACTTCTGCTTGATGGCCCCGCGTACCCGCTCGGTGGCGTCGCCGTCGAGGATCTCGGCGGTGCCCGGCACCGCCTCGCCGGTGGGCTTGCCGTTGAACTCGCACGGCGCCACCTCGACCTTGGGGTTGCGGCGGATCCGCTTCACCTTCCACGAGTCGGTAGGGGTCCACACCGCGACCGCGTCGCCGTCGCGTACCACCCAGAGCGGGGTGGCTACCGGGGTGCCGTCCTTGCGGTACGTGGTCAGCAGCAGGTACTGCGCGTCACCGAGTCGGAGCAGTTCGGCCTCATCGGGGTTCATCCCCCCATCTTGGTACACCGACCGCGGCTACAGGTACATCCCCGTACGTTCGCCGTCCTTCTCGGGCTTGTCGCCCTCCCCGAAGAACCGCTTGCCGCCGAAGTCGTTCTGCAGCCGGTCGTCCAACTCGTCGGCCAACGCCGTCATCACCTGTACGGCCAGCACCAGATGCGAGAGCCGCTCGTACAGCCGTTCGTTGGGCTCCACCTCGGTCAGCAGGGGCGAATAGACGTCGATCAGCGGCGGATTGGGGTGCACCCGTACGAAGACCATCGCGGAACCGGACCGGATCCCGATGTCGCCGTCCTCGTCGGTCTGCAGTGCCTCGGGCGACGTCTTCTGCATCGCCGCCACCACCGTACGGACCTGGTCGACCAGCAGGTCGTAGTCGACCGGGGCGGGCGCCGCCGGCAGCGCGGGCGGCTGGGGAGAGGACGGCATCGGGGCCGGCCGCGCGGAGCCGAGCGGCGGCAACTCGAGGGTCCCCTCGGCGGCGCCTTTCAGCAGGGCGGCGGCGCCGGCCGGCGTACCGGTGACGATGTAGGTGACGAACGCCGGGTGAGGGGCGCCGTAGACATCGCGGAGGGTACGGGCCACCGCCGCCGCCACCCGTGTCGCCGCGTCGCCAGGGGCGGTCAACCCGAACCGGTCCCCGGAGCGTTCCACCACGCCGGGAGGTGACCAGCCGAGCGCCACGAGGTCGGCGACCGCCTCCCGATCCAGCCGGTATCCGTCGGGCAGTGACGCGTTGCCGACCGCCTCGGCGTAAAGCTGCCGGTCGTCGTCGACCGAGACGGCGACCTCGTAGACGGCGTCGCCGGTCCCGGACGCGTTGGGGTCCAGCGTCAGATCCAGCTGTACGCCACCCGGCAGCTGCGTCAACGCGGTGGCCAGGCCGCGCGCGAACTCCTGCCACGCCGCGTCGACCTTCGCCTTCAGGTCGGCGCTCGACGGATCATCGAGCAGCTGGGCGTTCTCGTCCGGCATCGTGTCTCTTCCCATGTCCCGGCGGCCTGCTGTACCACCAAATCCCGGGGTCACCATAGCTGTCGCATCATTCCTGGTCGTACGCCTGGTAGCGCTCCTGCCAGCCGCGCGCCAATTCGATCAGCGTCTCTGCCGCCTGCCGCGGCTGCGCGCCGTGTGCAACCGCCACCCCGAAGAGGTACGTGGTGACCGGCGCCGCCGGACGGGTCACTCCGTGTGCGGCCTCCCGCGCCAGGTCGAGTACGAGAGCTTCGTCCAGCTCGGTGTCGAGGTTGAGCGCGATGCGTGCCGTCTCGATCCAGTCCTCGAGTGTGCTCATCTGTCTCCTTCAAGCCACGCCTCGGCTTGGCGCAGGTCGGCTTCGGTGTCGCAGTCGTACCACGGCGGGGGGTGGTCTTGGCTGGTGATCTCGGTGACTGTCGCGGCGGCGTACAGCTGTCGCAGGGCCAGGCCGGCCGGGTCGCCGAGTACGGCCAGCCGCCGCCGCAGCGCGTCGTGCCGCCACACCGCGCACAGCAACTGCCGCCGGTTAACGTCGGTATAGACCGCCGCCTCCGGCACCGCCGCGCTCGGGACCATCGCCTCTGTCGCCGTCCCTCCGCGTACCGTCGCCTCGGCCGGCGTTGCGACTGGGATCGCCCGCCGGAGCAGTGTCACGGCTTCGGTCGTGAGGAAAGGCAGGTCAGCGGCGAGCAGCGCGACCTGGTCCACGCCGTCGGGGATCAGGCTTAGTCCCGCCGCGAGCGCCGCGACGGGCCCACCGGCGGGCGGGTCCTCGCGGGTGGTGAGCACCCCGGCGGGGAGTTCGCGGCGCGGACCGACCACGATCCGGGGCACGGCGTCGGCCACCGCGGCGAGCACGATGTGCAGCATCGGCCGGCCGCCGATCGCCAAGGCGGGTTTGTCGGCACCGGCGAGGCGTCGTGCGCCGCCTCCCGCAAGAATGATCGCCGCGTATCCGCCCACCCAGCGACCGTAGCCCCTGATCGTGTCGCCGAGACGGCGTCCCGCGGTGCAGCCTCCCGCCGTGTCGGCAGTGCAGGTTGGACCGGTGCGGGCTGTGGCTATCTGCCTCCACGCCGGCAAACGACACGCCTACCATATGAACGGAATGAGGCGTTTGGTCCTGGCTACGTAATCGAGATAGCGGTCTCCGAGCTCAGTGGCCATGAGTTGTTCCTCGACGCGAACCCGGTACGCAAGCGCACCGGCCGCAACTATCAGAATCAGGAGCGTTGCGACCCACGACTGCAACGCAAGTCCGAGCCCGATCAAGGCGACGATCGCGCCCAGATAGCCAGGATGCCTGATGTATCGATACGGGCCGGCTTCGATCACCTCGTGATCAGGCAACACCTCGGCGTACGGCGACAAGTACCTGCCCAAAAAGGAATATGACCAGGCCGTGAAGAGTGCTCCGCCGATGAAAAGGATCTCTCCCGGGTAGAACAGCCAGTGTGGAAGAGCGCCGATGCGCGCGTATCCAATCGCCAGGTCTGCGAGGATCGCCAGCAGGATCAACGGCAGCAGATCGTGACGCCGCTTACCGCGTGCCGTCCGATTCCTCACGACCCAGATCAGGAAGACAACGAGAGCGAGACCCAGGCCCCCCCAGAAAACCACTTCCTCAAGGAGAGATAGGAACAGCGGCGTCATTTGCGTGACACCTCCCGCGAGAGGTCACGGAAGTCTCCACGGATCCGTGGAACCACTTCAACGAGCATAGGGCCGAGCCGGCGTAGCGTTGCCGCATGGGGAGCGTGACAGACCGGCGCATCGTGGTACGCGTCGTCGACGGCAACGAGGTACGCCGTCCCGACACCCTGGTCGCCGAGGAGCCACTGGAAATCCGGGTCGACGGCCGCCCGCTCGCGGTGACCATGCGTACCCCCGGCGACGATGTCGACCTGGCGCTCGGGTTCCTGCTCACCGAGGGCCTGATCGGCGGCGCGTCGGACGTCACGACCGCCAAGCACTGCAGCGACTCCGACTTCAACGTCCTGGAAGTGGTCCTCGCCGAAGGGGTCCCGCCGCCGGCGGTCGATCCGACCCGGAACTTCTACACGTCCAGCTCCTGCGGCGTCTGCGGCAAGGCCAGCATCGACGCCGTACGCACCCTGTCCCGGTACGCCGTCGCCGACGATCCGATCCGGGTCGACCCGGCCACGCTCGACGGACTGCCGGAGCGGCTGCGTACCCGCCAAAAGGTCTTCGATCGAACCGGAGGTTTGCACGCGGCCGGACTGTTCACCGCCGACGGTGAGCTGGTGTGTCTGCGGGAGGACGTGGGCCGGCACAACGCGGTCGACAAGGTGATCGGCTGGGCGGTGCGCGAGGCCCGGGTGCCGCTGACCGGGCACATCCTGCTGGTCAGCGGTCGGGCCAGTTTCGAACTCACCCAGAAGGCGTCGATGGCCGGGATCCCGGTGCTCGCCGCGGTCTCGGCGCCGAGCACGCTAGCCGTCGACCTGGCCGGCGAGCTCGGCATGACGCTGGTCGGTTTCCTGCGCCCCGGGCGGATGAACCTCTACACCGGCGCCGACCGGGTGACGGGACCGGTACAGCAGGGCGCTGACCGCTAGCACCGCCGCGGCGATCCACCATGCCGGCGGCACCGACCACACCTGCGCCAGCGGCCCCAGCACCGCGGCACCGATCGTCCCGCCGAACTGCAGCAGCAGCGAAGCGACCGACAGCACCGTGGCCCGCTCGGTCGCGGAAACCCGCTGGTGCACCAGCTCGGAGCGCATCGGATTGGTCACCCCCAACCCGAAGAACATCCCTGAGTACGCCGTCGCCGCCGCCACGATCCCCGCGACTCCGCCGACGCCCCCGGTCGCGGCGAGCCCACCGAGCGCCGCGGCACTGATCACCGTGCCGACGGCGGCGGTCCGCTGCGCGGCATGGCCGCCCAGCCGGCGCGCCAGCCACGGACTCACGCTCGCGCCAGCCGTCGACGCCGCGAAGCCGATCGCCGTCACGATCGCGTACGCCATCCCCGCCGTCGCCGGGTGCCCGGTGATCGCCGCGAGCCGGCCGGGGGTGAACAGCTCCACCGAGTTGAGCGCGACGCCGAGCGCCAGTGAGGTCAGCAACACCTTGGTCAGCAGCCGGTCGCGAAGCCCCAGCTTCGCCGAGTCGATCACAGTTCTCGGCACTCCTGTGAGCACCTGTTTGACGGTCGGCCGGGGCCCTGGTCGCGGCGGCTCCGGCATGGCGACCAGGCAGACCACCAGCAGCACCGCCGACGCGACAGCCGCGAGCAGGGTCGGTACGGCCATCGGGATCACCGCTGTGAGCACCGCCGTGAGCGCCGATCCTGTGGCTGCCGCTGTGTCGGCCGTGGCTGAGGTCGCGTTGGTCGCTGACACGGCGAGCGGGATGGCGCCGCCGATCAGGACTCCGACGGCGAGTGCCGCGGTGCCAGCCGCGCTGCCCTTCGCCAGGCCGCCCCGCAGGTCGGCTGCCCGGTCGGCGAAGGCGCCGAGTCCCGGGCGTGACGCATCGAGGGAGGCGGCGCCTTCGGTGGCGTGGACGGTGTCGACGTACCAGGCCTCTGCGGGGCCGCTGGACAACGCGCGGGACACCGCTCGGAGCGCGGTCAGGGCGACGAACTGCCACAGGGTGGTGGCGAATGCCGTACCGGCGATGCTGACGGTGCCGATCAGTGCGGATGCGGCCAGCACGGAGCGGCGACCGATCACGTCGGCGAGCCCGCCGGTGGGCAGCTCGAGCACGGTGACCGTGATGCTGTAGACGGCGAAGACGATGCCCACGTCGGCCAGCCCGAGGCCGCGTACGTTCATCAGCAGCAGCATCGTGGCCATCTGCAGCCCGGTCGGCAGCCAGGTGAGGCCGCTGACCAGCGCGAACCGTCGTGCTGCCTGGTGCGGGGTCACGACACGCCCTGCTTCGTGGGGAAGCCGCCCCAGAACAGCGCCACCAGCTCGGTCCCGGCCTTGTCGGCGTCGCGGGCGGCGTACTCCTGGATCAGGTCGCCGAACCGGTGGGAGAGTTCGCGGAGCGACGCGGCGGTGAGCGGCACCCGGTCGTCGCTCTGCCCGGCCGCGCCCAGCCAGTCCCGGTCCCAGGTCTCCTGTTCGAAGGCCTCCGCGGTACGGGTGAACAGCTCCCGCTGCCGTACCCGGATCCAGCGGGTGGCTTCGAGCCACTCGGGCTCGTCGGCGTGGTCGGAATCCGACCAGCTGGTGTACCGGTGGGCGGCGCGCCATCGGCGGTCCCGGGCGTTCGGCTGCTCGGGGTCGTCTTCGATGAAGCCGTACTTGGCGAGTTGCCGCAGGTGGTAACTGGTGGCGCCGGAGCTCTCGCCGAGCTTGCGCGCCAGGTCGGTGGCGGTCGCCGGACCCTCGATCCTGAGAGACCCCAGCAGCCGTAGCCGTAACGGGTGGGCGACCGCTTTCAGACTGCCCACGTCCGTGATCCGCCGTACGTTTTCCTGCGCCATGGAGCCCAGCGTAGCTTCGCAAAGCTATCTTTGCAAAGCTTCATTTGCGATCCCGCCACGCCGTACCCGAACGGGTGTTGACTGGTTTGGCGCCATGCCCACCTGGCTGGGGGAAGGGACTGTCCTGTTTGGAGTTGTCTGGTAGGGTCGAACGTATGTTCGAGTCATCTGAGCCAGATGTCCTGCCGGTGGACGGTGAGGCGCTCATGGTGGCCGTAGGGACCCGCTCCGTCGAGGCGCGGTTCGGAGAGGTCATCGCCGAGCCGGGAGGCTTGTCGGAGGTCCCGCCGTCGGGGCTGTTGCTGGATGTCCTCGCGAGCCTGTCACCGGCGGCATTGGACGCCGATGAGGCTCTGGACGCGGCCAGGGCAGTCGACCGGGTGATCTCGCTCGCGCAGGCGGTGCAGGCTGGGTTACTGCAACGATTCGCCGCGCTGCGACCCGGCCAGGACCGCGAGGTGAGCGAGTTCGCCGCTGACGAGGTGGCGCCCGCGTTGCGGATCAGCCGCGGCCAGGCGGCGGGCCGGTTGGGGCTCGCACACGACCTGGCGGCCCGGCTGCCGGAGACGCTTGCCGCGTTGCACCGCGGAGAGATCGACCTGGTGAAGGCTCGCGCGGTTTCAGAGCTCACCAGTCGGTTGCCCGCTGTGCAGGCCCGCGCGGTGGCGGCTCGGGTGTTGTCGACCGCGTCGGTACGGACCGCGCCGCAGCTGCGCGCAGCGATCAGGCGTGAGGTGCTCAAGGTCGATGCCGCGGGTGCGCAACGGCGCGAAGCCGCCGCCCGTACGGAACGGCGGGTGGTGGTCACCCCCGCCGACGACGGAATGGCAGAGCTGTACGCGCTGCTACCCGCCCCCGAGGCGGTCGCGATCTACGACCGGGTGAACCGACTTGCGAAGACCTGTCCCGCGGACGATCGGACGATGGACGCCCGCCGCGCCGACGCCTTCGTCGACCTGCTCCTAGGCGACGGTCAGCGTCGAGTGAACGCCAACATCCACGTCACGGTCCCTGCCACCACCCTGCTCAGCTCCGCCCTGCCCGGCGGACAGGGTTCGCGTAGCGCGCCGTCCGCGTTGGGCGACGAGCCCGGGCATCTTGCCGGGTACGGGCCGATCACCGCCGCTACTGCACGGGATCTCGCTGGGGGCGTGCTCGGCGGGGACACCGCGTGGCGGCGGATTCTCACCGACCCGGCCGACGGCAGTGTCCTCGACGTGGGGCGTCGCAGCTACCGGCCGCCCAAGCCGCTCGCCGATCAGATCCGGGTTCGCGACAAGGTGTGCCGCTTCCCAGGGTGCCGCCAGCCAGCGCACCGTTGCGATATCGACCACACGATTCCGTATCCGGAAGGTGAGACGGCCGCCGACAATCTCGGGTTGCTGTGCCGGCACCACCATCGGCTCAAGCACGAGACCGACTGGCGACTTACCCAGAACGACCGGGGAGGCTTCGTCTGGACCAGCCCGACCGGCCGCGACTACGCCACCGGACCACCCGACGTCTGACGCGGCGGGCCCGCTCATGGGCCTGGACTCGATCGGCCGTGGCCTCGCTGCCCGTCGTTGGGCGGAGACTCTATGCCCATCGATCAGCCGGGAGTCACCGCTCGTCGCGTGCCGGGTGTTGGCATGGCGGTCGGCTGGAGTCGCGGGGGCCGGCTGCGTGATGCCCGGTCAGGGTCGGCTGCCGGTGGCTGCCTGGCGGTGGACCAGCTGGTTCCAGGCCTGGGCCGCGTCGGCGGCTGTACGTGCGTACACCACGGCGAGGCCGGGTCGCCGGGTGATCCTGGCGTGTGGAGCGTCGTGGGATCTGGGCTGGAGCCGCGAGGCAGGACTCAGGGGCGGGGCGGTGTCGGGCGGCGCTGTGCTGGGTCGGGTCGTGTCGGGCGGGCCTGCGTCGAAGAGCAGTACGACGACCCGGCTGAACCGCCGGCGCTGCATCGCGAGTTTCGCAACCAGGCCAGGTTCGTCACCGGACAGCACCACCAGGCAGCCCCCGGGCGGAGCCTGCTCCACCAACCGCAGCAAGACGCTGTCCGATTCCGGCTCGGACTGCCGCAGTGCGGCCAGCCGGTCCGCGACGGAGTAGCCGCCGACCTTCGCCACCGCGGCCCGGTCTTCGTCCACCGCGGACAGTGCGACGGCGTGTCCTACCCGTCCGGAGGCGACGGCGACCGATGCCGCCAGCTCCACGGCTGCCTCGAACTCGGCGGCAGCCAGCACGGATCGGCGGGTGTCGAGCACGATCGACAAGGTCGGTTCGTTGGTGTCGACGTGCTCACGTACCACCAGCCGGCCGAGTCGGGCGGTGGTACGCCAGTGGATCTGCCGGGGATCGTCGCCGGGGGCGTACTCGCGGAGGGAGGAGAAGGCCATGGAGCCGCGAGGTGCGGCGTCGGTGAGCCGGCCCTCGAAATCCGGCACCACACCGACCGGCAGCGGCCGAAGCTGGTGCACCCGGGGATGCACCCAGAGGGTGGTCCCGCCGGCCAGTTCGGCGCTGCGGCGTACCAGGCCGAGGGGGTCGCGGCGGTCCAGGACGACCGGGCCGATGCGTACCAGCCCGCGGTAGCGGCAGTCGATCGGATAGTCCAGCACCTGCCGTCCCTTGCGGTGTACGGCCGGCACCGGCACCGGCAGCGGTACGCCGTCCAGATGGTCCACCGCGTCGACCCGGGGCGTGGTCAGCCGTCCCAGGTTGGTCACTTCGAGTCGGGCGTGGGCGCTGTCCCCGACGGCGATCCGGTCGGGGGCGACGGAGCGGGTCACCCGCAACCGGGTGCCGACCAGGACGAACCCGAGCGCGACCACCATCGCCAGGACGCCCGCCGCTCCGAGCCCCGCCAGTGTCGGATAGCCGAGGAGCAACCCGCCCAGCAACAGCACCCCGGAGCCGGCAAGCACCGCGGCTCCCGAACCAGTCGGCCGCACTGTGGGCCGGCCGGCACCACGAGTCGGGCCCGCAGGCTGGTGTGCCGGCCGACGGCCCGCGACACCGGCCACGCCCGCAGCTGGGTGTACCGGCCGACGGGCGCCGGCACCGGCTGGGTCGGCGGGTGGGCGGGTAGTCACGACACTGCCGCTCCCGCTGGTACGGACACCGTACGGAGCACGTCGGTGAGGATTTCGCTGCTGCGTACCCCCCGGATTTCTGCTTCCGGGTCGACCAGCAGGCGGTGCGCGAGGACCGGCTCGGCTACGGCCTTGATGTCGTCGGGCGTGACGAAGGCACGTCCGTCGGCGGCGGCCCAGGACTGAGCCACCCGGACCAGGGCGAGGCTGCCTCGGGGGCTGGCGCCGAGTCGCAGCGACGCGTGGCCGCGGGTGGCGTGGGCGATCGACGCGACGTAGGACGCGACCGGCTCCGCAACGTGGATCTTCGAGGTGTACGACACCATCCACCGGATGTGGTCCAGCGACGCCACCGTCGACAGCGAGGGCGGGGCGCCCGCCGCCGCGCGGCCGGTGAGGATGGAGGTTTCGGCCTCGAGTGATGGGTAGCCGACGGCGATCCGCAGCAGGAACCGGTCCAGCTGCGCCTCGGGGAGCGCGTAGGTCCCTTCGAGGTCGATCGGGTTCTGCGTCGCCATGACCAGGAACGGCGCCGGTACGGCGTGCGGCGTCCCGTCGACGGTCACCTGCCGTTCCTCCATCACCTCCAGCAGCGCCGACTGGGTCTTCGGCGACGCCCGGTTGATCTCGTCGGCCAGCACCAGGTGACCGAACACCGGCCCGGGACGGAACTCGAAGGCGCCGCTGGCCTGGTCGTACACGGAGGTGCCGGTGATGTCACTGGGCAGCAGGTCGGGGGTGAACTGGATGCGGTGCCAGGTGGCGTCGATCGAGGCCGCGATCGCCTTGGCGAGGGTGGTCTTGCCGACCCCCGGCACGTCCTCCACCAACAGGTGTCCCCCCGCGAACAGGCAGGTCAGCGCCAGTTTGACGGCCGCCGGCTTGCCGGTGATGGCCCGTTCGACGTTGCCGCGCACGGCTTCGTACACGGCGCTGAAGAACGCGGCCGGGTCCTGCGTCGGTAGCGATGAGTTCATCGGTGACCTCTCAACAAGGGACGGGGGTCGAGCCAGGCGCGCAGCCGGCGCAGTCGGGTCAGGGCTTGTCGTACGGAGCGGCGGGTCAGGTCGGCGTGCAGCCAGGCGGTGTCGCCGGCGGACGCGGAGACGGCGGCGGACGAGTACGCGGCGAGGTCGCGCAGCCGGGCCAGTTTCCCGATGGACTCGCCCGCGTCGGGGCCGAACCGGCTGCGGGTCCCGGTCACGACCTGCACCGAGGTGTGGCTGCGGGGCACCGGCAACCCCGACTCGACCAGTCGTTCCACGGTCTCCCGCCACGCCGCGAGGGTCCGCCCCCGAGGATCCGGAGTGGTACGCCGTCGTCGTCGCCGCGACCGTTTCGCCAGCACCACCACGACCGCGGTCACGAGCATCAGGCCCGCCAGGACCGCCACCAACGGCAGCCCGATCGAGCCGGCCCGCGCCGCGAGGTCCGTACGGTGGTGTGCCCCGGGCGGGGTGGTCCACGGGGTGACGGGCACGTCCGGGCTGGTGTGGGATGGGCTCGGCGACTCGGACGGCTCCGCGCCCGGCACCGACCCCGAGGAGTGGCCGGCGCGTGACGGCGTCGGGTCGAACGGCACCCAGCCGAGCCCGTCGAACTCGACCTCCGCCCAGGCGTGTACGTCGCGTCCGGTCACCCGGTAGACGTCCGGCTGGTCCGTGGTGGCCGGCCGGAACCCGACCACCACCCGGGCGTGGTAGCCCAGCGCGCGGGCCAGGACGGCGTACGCGCTGGCGTACTGCTCGGCGGTGCCGACCTTGCTGTCGAAGAGGCGTTGCAGCTGGTAAAGGCCGTGGCCGGACGGTGGATCGCTGCCCTTGTCGACGGCGAAGTCGCCGTCGCGGAAGAACTCGGCGAGCCGTTGCAGGGCGGGGTAGCCGTACTCGCCGGCGGTGGCGGTGGTGGCGGCCGTGACCAGCTCGCCGGGCGGGGCGGCGTCGCGGTCGTCGGTGGCGCGACCGACATCGGGCGGGAGCGGGGCGGGGGTCGCGGTGCGGAGCTGCGCGCGGCTCCAGGCTGGCACAGCACTGGTCACGGTGTACCCGGACGGCAGCGGCCGGCCGGCCGGGAACGCCACGTCGCCGGTGTCCTCGTTGACGCCCAGGTTGCCGACCGACACCTCGGTCGGGCGCCCCGACGAGACCAGCCAGCCCAACGGCCCGGGCCGGATCAGGCGTACCCGTTCGGTACGGGTCGTGGTCGGGCCGACGCCGGACGCCAACGGCAGCCGCTTGCCGGCCCTGCGGTATTTCGCGGACGTGGTCCAGTACTGGCCGTCGAAGTGGTCCAGGCTGACGTACCGGAGAAGGGTGGGGCGGTGAGTGGTGCGGACCGTGAGCAGCAGTGACTGCCGGCCGGAGCGCAGCGCCGGGTACAGCTGCAGCGGCGTCGTGAGCTGCCGGGGCTGCACCGGCTGCGCCACCAGGTCCCGGGCGTCGGCCGGACCGCCACTTCCGGCCCAGCCGACCAGCAGCGGTCCGCACAGCGCGGCCACCGCCAACCCGCCCAGCACGGCGGTCACCCGACTCACGCTGAGTGCCCCCCGCAGCGCCGCCACGGGGGTACGCGTCACCGCGCTGTCCCGCCGTGCCGCCAACAGCAGCCCCGCCGCGCCCAGCGCGAAAGCCGGTGCCGACCACCACGCGGGCGGACCCGAACTCGCCGCGACCGCCATCCCGGCCCCGGCGGCGATCAGCGGCGTGACCAGCGGCAACAGGCTGGCGCGGCGGCGCAACGCCGGCTCCACCGCGCCCAGCGCCGCCAACCCGATCACGGCCACCACGGTCGCCAGCTCGGGTCCGGCCGGGTCGATCGGCAGCGCGGTGGTGAGCAGTCGCTTCGGCCCCGCCACGAACGCCCGCCCGGGCGCCAGCACGAGCACGACGTAGCTGGTCAACGCCACCAGGGAGACCGCGATCCGGGTGACCGGTGCGGCCCGCGTGGCGATTGCCAGCAGCAGACAGGTCACGGTCACCACGCCGACGGCCCCGGCGACCGTCCCGGTGAACCTGTGGTCGCCCAATGCCTCAGCGGGAGTACGACTGAACGCCGGCGCGTACGCCACGGCGGCCAGCAACGCGAGCCCGGCGCCGAGCAGCGCGCGTACGATCCGCCAACCCGAAGGCGCGTCCGTCATCGGGATTTGCCGTCCGCGACCAGGCAGGCCGGCTTCGGTGCCGGCGACGGGGGCGGTTTGCGGGTCACGACCAGCGCGACCACCGTGTAGCAGTGCTCAGACTTGGTGTCCACTCCCGAGACCGGGTACGGCGGCACCGACTGCCCCGGCCCGACCTGCTGCAACTTGAACCCGTCCCGGAACACCACGTACGAGTCGAAGCCCGGCCGGTCGGCCATGTCCGTGAACCGCAGCGTCACCTTGCCCGGGGACGGCGTGGTCGCGAACACCTCCAGGAAGTACTGCTGCACGGTGGACTTCGCCGTGTGGTGCGGCTTCGGCTTCGGCGCCGGCTGCCCGGCCCAGATCCCCGCCGCGACACCGACCACCGCGCACACCGCCAGCACGGTGACGATCAGCCAGCGGCGCGAACGGGGCTTCGGCGGCTCGGGCGGCTGGGCAGCCGGCCGGGTCGCGCCCGTGGTCGGCTGCGCCTGCAGTACGCCGCTGGTCAAGGCGCTGGCAGTCTGGCTCCCCGCCTGGCTCTGGACCTGGCTGTGCACCTGGCTCTGGTCGGTGGGGTCTGCTGGGGAGGCCAGGTCCGCAGTGGTCCTTCCCGGTGGGGTCGGGGGCAGGTTCCCGGGGATGGCCGGCGCTTGAGCCTGGTGCGCTCCGCTGACGCCCGCCAGCTCGGCGAACCGGTACGCCAGGTCCACTGCGGCGGGTCGGTCCTCAGGGCGTTTCGCCAGGCAGCCGCCGACCACCGCCCACAGGTCGTCGGGGAAGTCGGGCGGACGGGGAGGCTCGGTGTCCAGGTGGGCGCGCAGCAGCGCGGCGGTGTGCTCGGCGTGGAACGGACGGCGACCGGCGAGCAACTCGTACGCCATGATGCCGAAGGCGTACACGTCGGAGGGTTGGCCGGCGCGGCGACCGGCGACCAGCTCGGGCGCCACGTACGCGGGGGTGCCGACCAGTTGTGACGCGCGGGTGACCAGGGGGCCGTCGCCCGCCCAGGCCAGGCCGAAGTCGGTCAGCCGGGCCCGCGGTCCGGCGGCGGCGCCCGAGGGGAAGTCCACCAGGACGTTCTCCGGCTTGACGTCGCGGTGCACCACACCGGCGGCGTGCACCGCGGCCAGCGCCGCCGACACCTGGTGCAGTACGACGAGGACCTGCTCGCGGGTGATCGCGCCCCGGCCGACCAGCGCTCGCAGATCCTCGCCCGTCACCAGGTCCATCACGATCGCGAGGGTGTCCCCCTCCACGACGAGGTCGTGGACGCGTACCAGATAGGGGTGTTGCAGTGAGCGCAACGTGGTGCGTTCCCGCAGGAAGCGGACCACCGCGTCCGCTGAGGCGCTGAATTCTTCGCGGAGCACTTTGACCGCGACCGGGAGACCGTCCTCGCGGCGGCGGGCGCGCCACACCCGGCCGGTGGCGCCGGTGCCGATCACCTCGTCGAGCAGGTAGCGGCTGCCCAGGGGGGTGCCGGTGCCGGCATCGGGTGGTGCGGTGGGCGGTAGCGTCTCCTGCCGTGCCCAGGTCGGGCTCGCGGTCGCCGCCGCGTCGTTGCCGGGGGTCTGGTGGGCGCTGGGCACAATGGCGTCCGAGCTGCCAGGTGGTTCCTCCTGGGGTCCGCCGCTCGTCATCCTCACCGCCGAGGTGGTGCCGCCCCCCGCCTCGAGGTGGGCCGGGTCACAGTGAACCTCCGTACCATATCCGGCCATTGTCACCAGCCCTGCCCGGCGGCGGGGATCCCCACGGGGTCGGCCACGGGCACCTGTACGGCGGTGGTGTCGCCCCTGGTCACGAGCAGTCCGCGGCCGGGCGGCCAGCCGCCGCAGGTGGACCGGGGCAGGCGCAGGTCGAAGACTTCGCCGTCGACGTACGAGGTGGGGTTGAGGAGCAGGCCGGTGCGGCCGCGGCGCATCGTGGCGAGCCAGCCGCGGTAGCGCTGCAGCATCAGGTCCTCGGTGCTGCCCGCGGCGATCACCACGTGTCCTTCGTCCCGGGCGGTACGTACCAGCCCTTCCAGTACGTCGGCGACGGCTCCTTCGGCGAGCAGTTCGGCGTCGTCGACCACGACGGCGACGGGGCCGTCGGCGGCGATCAGCGCGTCTTCGAGCTCGCCGCCGGGGTCGCTGCCGCGCAGCACCGTGACCCCGTCGAGCCCGGTCAGCGGGGACGGCCGGGGACAGCACGCGATGACCGGTCGGTCGGGCGAGGTTCCGCGCAGCGACGTGACCAGGGCGGCGAGTGCCGTACTGCGGCCGGAGCGTTGCGGGCCGCAGACCAGGAAGGTTCCGGCATCGGCGAGGTCGATGGTGACCGGCCCGAGGTGGTCGCCGCCGGCGCCGACGGTGACCACGCCCGGCTCGGTCGCGACGCCGCCCAGTCGGGCCAGCTCGGTGGCTGTGAGCTGCGACGGGAGCGGGTCCACCCGGTGTGGCCGCAGCGCCTCGCCCACCCCGTCCCAGCGCCGGGCCAGGGTGCCTGCCAGCCGCTCGAGCGCCGCTGTCTGCGCGCTGCCGTCCGGGTCCGGCGCGAGCAGCCCGAACTGCAACTCCACCCCGCTCGGTACGACCATCGCCCGCCCGGCCGGCATGGACCCCGGTACGTCGCGTGGGTTCAGCCCGAAGTGGGCCATGTCGTCGGGCGACGCCTGCCGCAGCACCAGTCGGGTGGCGATCGCGCCGCCGAGGCGATGCGTGAAACCGGACTTGTCGGTGGCGAGCACGGGGAGGATGCCGACGGCGGGGCCACGGCGTACCAGGGCGTCGAGGGTTTCGACCAGCCGGCCGGCGTCGACGTCCTGGTGCTGGGCCAGGAACGTCTCGTACCGGTCCAGCAGCAGGACCAGGTACGGCAACCGCTGCTCCGGTACGGCCGCGCCCCGCTGTTCGGCCAGGGAGGCGTACCCGCCGGCCGCGAGCAGCCGGCCGCGACGGGAGATCTCGGAGGTGAGCAGAGCGAGCAGCCGTTCCACCCGGTCCGGCTCGTCGCCGTCCACGCAGGCGCCGCAGTGTGGCAGGGCGGCCAGCGCGGCCAGTGACCGGTTGCCGTAGTCGAGGGCGTAGAGGTGCAGGTCAGCCGGGCCCGCCCCCGATGCGAGCCCGGCGCCGAGCGCCCGCAGCGCGGTGGAACGCCCGCTGCGCGCCATCCCGGCGATCACCAACGACCCGGTCCGCTCCAGGTCGAGCACGTACGGGGTCTGCGCCTGGCTGGACGGGTGGTCGGCGAGGCCCACCACCGCGGCGACCGGCGACCTGGCGGCACCGGAGTCCAGTTGGGCAGTGGTCACGACCGGTGGCAGCGCCGGCAGCCACGGGCTCGCCGGCGCGCTCAAACCCGCAACCCCCGCGGCGGTACGGATCGCCGCGACCAGCGTCGTCAGGTCGGTATCGCCGTCGTGGCCCTCGTCCGCCGTCTCGGCAACCGGCCGGGCCCGGCCGAGGTCGACGAATCGGCGACGGCTGACCGTCACCTCAGCGGGCGCCGAGCCTTCGGCCGGCGCTGACCGGGGCCAGCCGACACGGGCGCACTGCAGCACCGACAGGTCACTGTGGCCGGTTCGCACGTAGGCCCTGCCCGGGTGGAGTCGGGAGATCCGGGCGGCGTCCGGCACGGAGACCACGTCGGTGCTCTCGTCGGTCGAGGTGACCCGCAGGCAGATCCGCAGGTTCAGGTTGGCCCGCATCTCGGAGCTCACCACCCCGCCCGGCCGCTGCGTCGCCAACACCACGTGTACGCCGAGGCTGCGTCCCCGCATCCCGATCCCGACCACGCCGGTGACGAACTCCGGCACCTCTTCGACCAGGGTGGCGAACTCGTCGATCACGATCACCAGCCGGGGCAGCCGGCCGCCGGTGATCGCCCAGTAGTCCTCGATGTCCTTCGCGTCGGCCTCGGCGAGGATCCCCTCCCGGCGCCGCAGCTCCGCCGACAGCGACGCCAATGCGCGGTTCGCCAGGTGCCCGTCCAGGTCGGTCACCATGCCCACACAATGTGGCAGCTCCCGGCACGGCCCGAACGCGCTACCGCCCTTGTAGTCCACGAGTACGAAGTTCAGCGCGTCCGGCGCGTTGTTCGCCGCCAGCGAGCCGACCAGGGTCTGCAGCAGCTCGGACTTGCCGGCGCCGCTCGTACCGGCGATCAGGGTGTGCGGGCCGTCGCGGCGCAGGTCGACGGTGACCGGCCCGTCGGGGCCGACGCCGAGCAGGGCGCGGGTGCTGCGGCCGCCCGGGGTGGCGGCCCAGCGCGCGGCGATGTCCGCCGCGGACGGGTCGGTGCCGAGCCCGGCCAGCTCCAGGAAGCGCACCGCGTCGGGCAGGTCCCCGTCCTCGCCGAACCGCGCCCCGAGCACCCGGATCGGTGCCAGCGCTCGAGCCAGCCGGGCGGCGAGGCGGCGCGGCAACCCGTCGGCCAGGACGTCCTCGACCGGCGACGACGACGGCAGGTTCACGCGTACCCGGCTGCCGGACGGGCTGGTCACGGTGGCGGTGGCGAGGCATTCGTCGGGTAGGGCGGCTTCGGCGGTGTCGAGGCAGATGGCGTACACGCCGAGGCTCGGGCCGTCGGCGAGGACGTCGGCGAGGCCGGGCAGGTCGCGCAACCGGCGGGCCCCGTCGAGCACCAGCAGGAACCGCCGCCCCGCCGGCACCCGCCCCGACAACCCCCGCTGCCGCTCCGTACGCCGTTCGTCCATGATCCGCCGCAGCTCCGCGATCCGCGCCTCGGCCTGCGTACGGTCGCAGCCGACCATCCGGCGGCAGGCGATGTCGGCGCGGTGCGGCACGGTGTGCGGCAGCCAGCTCGCCCACTCCCAGTCGGCGGCCGAGTCCTGGCCGGTGAGCACCACGATGCCGAGATCGTGCGGCGCGTGGAGCGTCGCCGCTTGCGCCAACAGGGACCGCAGCATGGCAAGCCCCGAGCGGCGCGCCCCGGCGACGCCGAGCACCCCCGCGTCGGCCAGATCCACGGTCACCGGCACGTGGTAGGCGGTGGGGAGGTCGGCCTTCCCTGATCCGGTCAGGGTCACGGTGACCGGGCGGTTGGTCAGCCCGATGCGGAGTTGCAGGAAATCGGGATTGCTGGCGCGGCGCTCGTACAGCCGGCCGTTGACGGTGGTGGCGATGGCGAGCAGCGTCGCCGGGTCGGGTGCTCTGGTGGGGGTGGTGCGCTCCTCGTCGATCGCCAGCTGCTTCAGCGTCAACGTAAGCCCCGCGAGCGCGGTCTCGTACTCGGCGAGTTTCTGGCGGTGGTCGGCGCGGCCGCTGCGGCGTTCGGTGATGAAGTGCGCGATCGCCATCACCGGGGAGAACGCCAGGAAGATCAGGAAGTACCAGGAGTTGGGCAGGAACACGTACAGCAGGCCGGCCAGGGCCAGCGGCAGCAGTACGGTCGCCAGCGGGAACCGGAACCCCCGGGGCTTGTCCGGCATCGCCGGCACCTCGACCGTCGGTTTCGTCGACGGCGGCAGGATCCGGGGCGGTCGGTTGAACCGGACCACGCCCGACCCGGGCTGCAGTTTCGCGTCGGCGGCCGGCCGGGGTCGGGTCGCGATGACGGTCTCGCCCAGTTGGGCGGTGTCACCCGCGTCGAACGGTGACTCGCCGGTCACCCGGTAGCCCCGGAAGCCGGTGCCGTTGCGGGAGCCCCGGTCGGTCAGCGCGGCCGCCCCGCGGCTGACCACCACCGACGCGTGGTGCCGGCTCACCTCGGGGTCGTCCAGCACCAGGTCGCAGTCTTTCGCCCGGCCCAGCACCACCTCGCCGTCGGCGGGTAGCGCCAGGCTGAGCCCGGCGGCGAGCCCGCCGACCACAGCAACCTCTGGCTCGCCGCCGGTGCCTCGTACCCGCGGCAGGGGTCGTCCCAGGGACAGCGACGCCCCCGCGACCAGCTGCAACGGGTGTTCGTCGGGAAGCCGTGCCCCGTCGAGGTAGACCGGTCGATCGGTCGCTTCGAGTACGTCGCCCAACGCCTGGCGTAACGCTGTGACCGTCGCGTCGGGCCCGGCTTCGACCACCACGGGGGTGGACCGGCCGCGTTCGTCCACCACGGTGACTTCGTACTCCATGAAGCAACCCCTTCGGGGCAGGGGCGCCAGCCTCGCGACGCCCCGGCGACCCGGTCAGACCCGGTCGATCTCCTCGGTGGCGGCCGCGCGCTGGTGCATCTCGTGCTCCGCTTCCCGCAGCCCCTGCTTCATCCGGCCCAGTACGGGGGTGAACTCGCTGATCGCCTCGGCGACCCGCTGCATCGCGGGCCGGAACTCGTTGTCCCACTGGTTGTCGAACCGCATCGCCCGGTGGCCGGCGGCGTCGAGCGACTTCACGCCGGAGTTGAGCGTGGTGATCATGCTGTGCATCAGGTGCACGTCGGCGTTCATGCTCTTGATCAGGCCCGCGGTGTCGCCCTCCGCGGCGTTGAACTTGCCGGCGAGGTCCCGCGCCTGCTCAGGGCTGAGTTTGTACATGGTCATCTGTCTGCTCCTTCGCCGTCTGGCTACAGCTCGAAGCTAGGAGGGGTACGCGCGTCGCGGTATCGGAAGCGTTTCCCATACCGCCGGCCCGGGCCGCCGCCCAGGATCGACCCCATGAGCAAGGTCGCAGCGCTGAGCGCGCGGGTCGACGCGCTGTCGGCGAAGGTCGAGAAATTCGACGGGTACGCCGAGGCGTGCCGTGCCGCCGCCGACAAGCTGGGTACGCCGCGCGACGCCCTCGGATCGCTCTCGCTCGACGTGTCGGGGATGCGTTCGAAGTCGGCGAGGGTGGACCGGGCCCGCGGCCAGGTCCAGGCGGTGCAGGGCGCCGTCACCGGGGTCAAGGCCCGGATCTCCGACGCCATCTCCGACCTGCACGACATCGCGACCAGGTACGACCGCAAGGCCGACGCCGCCCGGGCCGACCTGAAGACGGCGCGGGCCGACCTGGCCGCCGCGATCATCGACGAGGTGCTCTAGTGGCGAACTACGGCCCGCTCGTTGTCGTCTTCGACGAGCTGTTCGGTGCCGACGAACGGCTCCGAGGCGAGGCGCACAGCATCGGCGACGCCGCCGCCGACCTCGCCGTCGACGTGTCCGGCCTGCCGCCCGAGGCGAAGCCGATCGTGGCGGCCGTACGGGGGCTGCGGGGGCGGCTGGACCGCGCCGAGCGGAAGCTGACCTCCGCCGCGTCGATGCTGGGGCAGCTCGGCACCGCCGCCAAGGGCGTGGACCTGGGCTGGTTCTGGAACGCCGTGAAGGGCAATGTCGTACCGCCGGGCAATCCCGGGCCGTTGGGTGTCTGGCCGTGGATTCTGGGTCGGTTCGCGTTCGGCGCCGGCGCCGGCCTGACCGGCTTGCGGGCCCGGTACGGCACCCCGTTCTGGGTCAAGGACGGGCCGGAGTGGCGGATGTTCGGCTCGGGCCCCCGGCTCAATCCGCAGCTGCAGCGCCTGGCGAGCCGGCTCAACGGTCCGCTGCTGTGGGGTGGCGCGGCGCTGACCGCGGCTGGGTCGTTCAGCCGCCGGATGGGCGAGGGCGCCAGTGCTCCGGAAGCCGTCGGCGGCGCGGCCGGAGAGACCGGCACCGTGGCCGGCTGCGCTACCGCCGGGGCTCGGGCCGGTGCCGCCGCCCCGGTGCCGCATCCGCTCGCGAAGGCCGCGCTGGTGCTCGGCGGCGGGCTGGTCGGCGGCGTCGCCTGCTCCGCGCCGGGCAGGTGGATCGGCGACCGGGCCAGTGACGGCGTCGGCTGGCTCGGCGACCGGGCGGGCGAGGGCGCCGACTGGGTCGGCGACCGGGTGGACGACGGTGCCGACTGGGTCGAGGACAACGTCGACATCACGCCGTGGGACGGAGCGGCGCCGTGGTGACCCCGGGCTCCGTCGCCACCGGCACCGGCCCGGCGCTGCTGCTGACCGCGGACCAGTTGACCGCGGTGGCGCACAGCGTGGGAGCACCGGGATTCCCCGGCGTCACGGACAGCGTCTACGACAAGCTCGACCCGCACCTGCATCTGGAACTCGACGGCCGGTTCCTAGCCACGCTCGCCGCTCGCGGCCTGCTGGTGCCCGACATCGAGGAACACCTACGGCCCGCGGGGCCGCTCTCGGCGATCGTCGACGCGGCGATCCTGAACCAGACGTACGTGACCGTGTGGGCCGGGCTGGAGCGGTGCGCCCTGGTCGCGGGCCACCGGGGACTGCTCACGCACCGGATCGCGGAGCCGCTGCACCAGCTGCACCTCGATCCGGACCCGGTCGACCTCGGCCCCCGGCTCGCCGAGGCGATCGGAACCCTCGTCGCCATGTCCCCCGGCGACGGCCGGCTCGGGCGCCGCCGCCACCGGGGGCGGTGGTCGCGGCTGCCCGAGCTGGTGCCCGCGCCGGACGGCGGCTGGCGGCGGATCACCGTACTGACCCGGGCGGACGAGGCCGGACCGGACGTACGGGTGGCGGGGTTCCTCGCCGTACTGGACGGCGGGGCGGGTGAGTTGTGGCTGGTCAGCGAGGTGGACGGCGAGCCCGGCGGAGACGACCGCGAGGTGGTCGCGGAGCCGGCGTCCGACGCCGACGTGTCCGCCGCGCTGCGGCAGTTCGCTGCGATCCCGGCAAGCGGCGGCCAGGTGCCGGTTACCGGCGAGGTGGACTGGTTCGGAGATCAGAGGAGGGCGTCGTGGCCGACCACAAACTGACCCCGTGGCGGAAGTTGGACGAGCTGGCTGACGTACTGCTGGGACAGGAGCGGAGGTTGCGGCAGACGCTGGAGCAACTGCACGCCGACGTGGTGGCGACCAGGGAGTACTGGGACTCGGCCACCGGCGAATGCTTTCGCAGCCACACCGGCAAGGGCCACCGGCAGGCGCACCTCGAGCTGGCCGCCGACCGGCTGCACGCCGCCGCGGTGCTCGCCCGCGCCGCCGCCCAGCAGAACTACCTGGAGCAGCACGGCGCCCCGGTCGCGGGCGGTGACCTGCCATGAACCCGCTCACGGTGACGGTGGACGAACTGCGGGCCGTGGCGGCGCTGGCTGACGTCGTACTCCCGAGGTTTGTGACGGCGGACGACGACAGTGACCCGCGGGTGGACGCGGCGGCGCTGCGCGGCCTCGCGGCCCGTGCCCTGGTCACCCTCGACCAGGAGGTACGCCTCGGCGCCGAGCTGTCGCGACTGTGCGGCCGTCCCGACTCCGTGGTGGAACTGGAGGTGGAGGCCGGCGGCGCGCTGCTGCGCTGTGCCGTGGTCGGCGCGACGGTGTTCGGAGAACAGCAGGCGGGCCTGGTACGGCTGGAGCCGGCCGGGTCGCCGCTGGACCTGGTGAACCGGCTGGGTCGGCTGGACCAGATCGCGGAGCCGGGACCGCACTGCTTCACGGTGCCGACGAAGCGCTACCTGGCGGCCGACGACCTGCTGTTGGCCGGCGATCCGGAGGCCGCCGTCGCGGCGTTGGGCCGGCCGGGGGCGGACGCCTGGATCGAGGCGGTGCGTACCCGCCGCCACAGCGTGAGCGTGGCCGCGGCCCGCGGTCACCTCGCGGTCGAGTTGTGCTGGCTGGTCGCCGGCGACGGTACGGCGTGGCGGGTGACCACCGGGCCGGCCGGCGTGGCGGGCTCGACGGAGGTGACCACGGTGCGGCAGGTCGCCGCGGCGGAGCTGGCCGAAGCCCTGGCCGAGGTGCTGGAACCGGCGTCGGAGGTGGTGGCGCGATGAGCCAGTTGAGCATGGTGGAGATCGCGAAGGTGGCGTACCGGGCGGGGTTCCGGGGTGACGACCTGCGTACGGCGGTCGCGGTGGCCTGGGCGGAGTCGAGCGGCAGTCCCCGGGCCAACTCGGGGTTCCCGGGCGAGGACTCCCGCGGCCTGTGGCAGATCAACAGCGTCCACTTCGGACAGTACGACGAGAGCCGGCTCTACCAGCCCGACTACAACGCCAAGGCGGCGCACGACATCTGGCTGGAGTCGAAACGGGCCGGACACGGTGGCTGGTACCCGTGGTCGACCTGGCGGTTCGGCCAGTACAAGCAGTACCTCGACGACGCCACCCGAGCGGTACGCCGTGCAGACCTCGGCACCGGAAGCGGCGGGGGGTCCGGCGGCACCGGCGGCCACGGACACCGGGGTGGGCAGGGCAGCCACCGGGTCGGGAGCCCGCGCCCGTGGCGGCTACCCAGACATGCCGGAGCGATCAAGGCCGACCCGGTCAAGTTGCAGGCGCTCGCCGAACAGCTCACCGGGCACCTGGCCACGGTGGAGTCGGTGTTCCACCGCTGCGACCGCGAGCTGGACCAGTTGGGCCGGGTCGACGTCGCCGGAGACCGGCTCGAGCATCAACTCCGCCGCCGGCTGCACCACGCGATCGAGGACTGGGACGGGCTGCGCCGGCTGCCGTACCTGATGACCCGCGACGTCGGGTACGTCGTCGAGGTGAAACGCCGGGTCGAACACGCCGACCGGGGCGGCGCGAAACGTACCGTCGAAGGGTTGATCGGGACTCTGGCCGGTCGTTCCGCGGGGACCCGGCGGCGTACGGCCGCGCTGTTGCGGGAGTTGTACCGGCCGCACCGTCACGCGCAGCCGCCGCACCGGCACCACGGCTCTTCCGGCCTGGCCGGCGTCGACCTGGGCCGCGCCTGGGCCGGTACGAAGTCGATCTTCGTACAGTTCGTGACGCCGTTCATGCGGCGGCGCGGGTTGCGGCCCGGCTCGCAGAAGCGCGACTACGACACCGTGGCCGGACCGGGGGTCTCCGACCACTACGTCGGGGCGACGAACGCGTACGCGACCGACTATCCGACGTACCGCGGCGAGGACGAGGCGCGCAAGCTCGCCCGGGCGATGGGGATCACCGACTGGCAGCCGGACAGCTACGCCAACCACTACGTCGCCGTTGACGGCGTACGGTTCCGGGTACAGATCCTGTGGGGCGCCGGCATCGACCACGGCGACCACGTACACGTGGGGATTCGACGGTTGTAGGAGGCGCGGTGGCGAAGTACCGGATCGTCCCGGAGCGGTCGCAGGTGTGGATCGAGGCCCAGTCCAGCCTGCACCCGATCCACGGCGAGGCCAGCGGTCTGGAAGGCGAGCTGGACCTGAGCCTCGACGGCGGCCGGCTGGTCACCGATCCGACCCCGGTGATGCGGATCCGGATGCCGGTGGAGCGGCTGCGCTCCGGCAACCCGCTCAACGACCTGCAGATGCGGCGCGTGATCGACGCCGACCGGTTCCCCGCGATCACCGGCGAGGCGTCCGCGGTCGAGCCCGCCGGCGACGGTTACCGGGTCACCGGCGAGCTGACCTTCCACGGCGTCACGAAGTCCGTCGCTGACGAGATCACGATGATCCCCGATGCCGACGACCTGGTGATCGAAGGGCAGCACCAGTTCGACATCAGAGACCACGGCGTACGGCCGCCGAAGATCCTGATGCTGCGGGTGTATCCCGAGGTCACCGTACGGATCCGGGCGGTGGCGTCGCCGGAACGCTAGCGGCGCAGGCTACCTGTGGATCAGCGGCAGGTCGTCCTTGGTGATCAGGCCGCTGGAGATGGCGTACTCGGCGAGGTTTTCCAAGGCCTTCCAGCCGGTCATGTTCGGCACGCCCGCATTGGTCAGCCGGGTACGCAGATACTCGATCCGCTTCACCAGAGTGGTACGCGGCCAGCCGAGCCGGGCGGCCGCGGCGGCGTAGCTCTTGGGGTGCGGGTCGTAGCGGTCGCCGTCGTCGAGGTAGCCGGCGAACAACGCCACCATCGCCAGCCGGTCCGCCGCACTGATCAGCACGGTCTCCCCGACGGTGGTGGGCAGACCCGGCGGCGGCTCGGTCTCGGCGGTCGGCGCGGCGGGTGCGGCAGCCATGTCGAACCGGAGTGTGTGGCTGCCCTGCGCGGCGTCGACCACGACCCGTACCGGGTTCTCGATCGCGGCACGCCGTCCCGGCGCCAGTACGCTGCGGAAGCCCAGCTCGTCGATGACGGCCAGCGGGCGTACCGAGGAGCGATTGGTCAGCCACCAGGTGCCGTTCTCGTGCTCCAGTGAGCCGGCGCGCCTCGAGATCGTCGCGTCGGACGCGTCCAGGCAGGCCGTGCAGTCCTCGGCCCGCCCGAAGCTGAACGACTCACCGGGCCCCACCCGGTAGGTGCGGCCGCCGAAAGACACGGTCACCTGCGACATCGCACTCCTTCCCCCGCGTCGTTCGAGCGTGCCATGGGAAGACCACTGGGGAGGGATCCCCAACTTCGGAGGGTGCCGGAAATCGACGACTTCTTCTAGTCTCAGGTACCTGAACGGACATATGTCGCCACGCGGGTGGAGGCCGACATGTCACGGCTGAGTGCCGTACGCGAGAGGCTGCGCCCCAAGCTGCGCACACCGCGACTGACGCGTGAGCAGTTCACGCGCAGCGCCCTGGGGGTCTCGGTCGTGGCCGCGGTCCTGCTGGCCAGCTACGGGGTCGGCTACCGCTCGTCCGAGACGCTGCTGAGCGGCGTCGGGGCGTACCTGCAGCGCGGCGACACCGTGGTCCACGTCAACGCCGAGAGCGGTACGGAGGACGCCGAGGCCGCCCGCAAGCTCGCCACCGGCAAGGAGCGGCTGCAGGTGGTCCAGGTCGGACCGGACTCGGTGTGGGTGGTGAACACCGAAACCGGCGAGGTGTGGCGGCTGCCCACCAGGTCCATGAAGCCGGAGAAGGTCGGCGACAAGCGGGCCAAGGGCGCCGAGAAGCCGGACGTGGTCGCCGGCGGCGGCAAGGCTTACCTGGTCGACCGGGACAACAAGAAGCTGACCTCGCTGGACGCCCGCCCGGACAAGCGGCGCGACATCCCGACCCCGGCCCCGGTGGACGTGGCGGTGGTGGATTCCAGCGGTACGGCCTGGGCCCTGGCACGCGCCACGGGCGAGCTCTACCAGGTGTCCGGCGGCGTGCTGCGACACCGCGTCAAGGTCGCCGGCCCGGGTGAGAAGGCCCAGTTGACGCTCGCCGGGGGCCGCCCGGTGGTCTACCGGCCGACCCGGGGGAAGGTCGCGACGTACGGCTCCGAGGGGCTGGTCAGGAGCTACAACCTGCCGCCGGTCGACCAGCCGGTCCTGGTGCCCACCTCGCCGGTCGCCGCGCCGGTGCTGGTCGCCGTGGTCAAGGGCACCGCCGAGGTGTACTCCGTCGACCTGCGTACCGGGAAGGTCAGCACCACCCAGCTGAACGGGCACGAGGACAGCACGTTCGGCCCGCCGGCGGTGCTCGGCCGGTACGTGTACGTACCGGACCAGACGCTGCGGCAGGTCCTGCTGCTCGACGTACACACGCTGCGGTTGCACGACCACGTGGCGGTGCCCGGCGGCACCGACGAGTTCGACGTGTTCGTACGGGACAACCGGGTGTGGGTCAACGACCCGTACGCCCCGACGATGCTGGTCTTCGACCGGCAGGGCCGGCCCACCGAGGTGGACCGCAGCGGCAAGACCGTCAACGAGTCCACCCGGGACCCGATCGCCCCCGACCCGCCGAAGGGCCATTCCGACCGGCCGGCCCCGCCGGACGCCGCCCCGCCGGCCGCCGCGCCGCCGGTGGCGCCCGCACCGCCCAAGCCGTCCGCGCCGAAGGTGTCCGTCCCGGACGTGGTCGGCATGGAGAAGGGCAGGGCCTGCGACGTCGTCGAACGCGCCGACCTGGTCTGCCGGTACGTCTCCCGCCAGGACCAGAACGGTGACACCAACGAGGTGCTGGAGACCGATCCGGAGGCCGGCAGCAAGGTCGGCAAGGGCTCCACCGTCACCATCGTGTACGCCGGCCCCGCCGTCGTACCGGACGTGGTCGGGATGAGCGTCGAGGACGCCTGCACCACGATCGAGAAGGCCCGGTTCCGCTGTGCCAAGGACGCCCAGGGCGTCGCGAACAGCCCCGCCGAGGTCAACAAGGTGTACGGCCAGACCCCCGCCAAGGACACCCCGATGACCACCGGCAGCCCGGTCACGGTGAACTACCCCGTACCCGGGTGGATCAAGGTGCCCCAGGTGACCGGGAGCGACCCGAACACCGCGTGCCAGACGATCCAGTCGTGGGGCCTGGTGTGCGCGCCGAACCCGGACGAGGTGACCTGGCAGCCCAACGTGGTGCACTACCAGAACGTGCCGGCGGGGACGGCCGTACAGACCGGCAGCCAGGTCGGCGTGCTCTACCAGGACAACTCGCCGGTGATCCTGGACCGCTGGAAGCTGCACGGTACGGAGACCCGCTTCATGGCGCCCCGCGGCACCGCGCCGCCGCCGGGCGACTGGCGCGAACAGACCGAGATGGGCGGCGTCTACACCAGTCCTGACCAGGTGCCCGGGCTGGTCTGGGTCTACCGGTTCAAGTGCTCGAAGGACTGCGGCGACCCGGACCGCGACCTCGAGTACCTGTTCCAGCGCAGCACCAACCCGCGCGGCCCGCAGTGGGCGTACGAGGGTCCGGCGTTCGCCTGCTTCAACCCGGACGGCACCGCCCCGGACGGCACCCGTCCCCTCGAGGCGATGTACAGCGACACCCGCAAGGCCTGGGCGTACGCCGTACGCGGCACCGGAGAGTGGGACTTCTACCGCCAGGCAGACCACGGTGCGTACGACTACAAGTTCACGATCTGCAACGTGTGGTTCGGCGTACCCGGCTACCGCCCCAACGGCTGAGCGGCAGCGCTCATGCGGCGGCGGACACGGAGTCGCGGGCGGCGACGGCGTAGTCGGCGAAGTCGCTGAACACGCCGTCGAGGCCTTGCGAGTAGAAGAGGTGGTACTCCGCGGCCATGTCGCCCCAGGCCGCCGGGTCGTTGCTGCTGCGGAAGTCCAGCGGCAGGAAGGTGTTCTCGTTGCGGAACGTCCACGAGTGCACCAGCAGCCCCTCGGCGTGCGCGTCGGCGACCACCGTGGTCGGCGAGGTCAGCCTGCCCGCCGAGTCCCGCGGGATGATCACGTTCTTGTTCAGGCTCACCCCGTCGCCCCAGCCCGCGATCCAGTCCAGCCCTTCCGGCTTCGCCAGGTCCGCGTACGTGCGGGGGTCGCCGGAGACCACGAAGTCGTACGGCTTGCCGGTGGCGTCGATGTTGAGGAACACCGGCAGGTCCACCGCCGCCGCGAGCGTCTGCAGGCTCGACGGCTCGAACGACTGCAGGTAGACCGGCGAGCCCGCGCGGTCCCACCCGTTGGCGGCCAGCACCCCGATCAGCAGCGGCTCCAGCGCCAGCCCGACCGAGCGGAAGTACGTCGGGTGCTTCGTCTCCGGGTAGATCCGGATCGTGCGCCCCAGTCGCCGGCTCTCCTTGCGCGCCAGGTCGACGACCTCCTGCAGCGTCGGGATCTCGAACTCGCCGTCGTACCGGGTGTTGGCGGGCCGCAGGTCGGGCAGCCGCTCCTTGGCGCGCAGGGTCTTGATCTCGGCGAGCGTGAAGTCCTCGGTGAACCAGCCGGTCGCCGCGACGCCGTCGATCGTCCTGGTGGTCTTCCGGTCGGCGAACTCGGGATGGTCGGCCACGTCGGTGGTGCCGGCGATGTTGTTCTCGTGCCGGGCGATCAGCACGCCGTCCCGGGTGGGCACCAGGTCGGGCTCGATCACGTCGGCGCCGAGCTTGATCGCGAGCCGGTAGGAGGCGAGCGTGTGCTCCGGCCGGTAGCCGGGCGCGCCCCGGTGTCCGATCACGACCGGTCGCGTCGCGGCCGCCGGCGTCGTCCGCCGTTGCGCCCCAGCCGCGGGTACGCCCAACAATTCTCCGCCGAGCACAGCACCGAGCGAAGACAACGCGAGTACGCCGAACGACCTGCGGTCCACCGAGATCTCCTTGCGGGGTGTCAGGGGCGTGAAGGGGCGAGAGCACCGGGGGCTGTCCCGACGACCGGCCCCCGTGACGGCGTCAGGACAGCCCTCGAGCGTGAGCCAATCCCGCGCGAGGAAGATCGCGCCGACACGTAGGCCAACATCACGTGAACACGCACCGAACCTGAGCCCCCACCAGCGCCGCGGGCGCCGGCCCGTAGGCTGCCTGACGTGCGCGTACTACTGATCGGGACCGGCGGCCGGGAGCATGCCCTCGCGGTCGCCATCGCCGAGGATCCCGCCGTCGACCAGCTGATCGCCGCGCCCGGCAACCCGGGCATCGCCACCGTCGCGGAGCTTCGCCCCGTCGACGCCGACGATCCGGCCGCGGTCGCCGCGCTTGCCGCCGAGGTGGGTGCGGATCTGGTGGTCGTGGGGCCGGAGGCGCCGCTGGTGGCCGGGGTCGCCGACGCCGTACGCGACGCGGGCATCGCCGCCTTCGGTCCGTCGCGGGCCGCCGCCCGGATCGAAGGCTCGAAGGCGTTCGCCAAGGATGTGATGGCCGCCGCGAAGGTGCCCACGGCACGCGCCTTCACCTGCCGGTCGCCGGAAGAGACGGCCAAGGCGCTGGACGAGTTCGGCGCCCCGTACGTGGTGAAGCACGACGGACTCGCCGCCGGCAAGGGCGTGGTGGTGACGTACGACCGGGACGAGGCGCTGACCCACGCGGCGGCCGCTGCGGAGGTTGTGGTCGAGGAGTTCCTGGCCGGCCCCGAGGTGTCGTTGTTCGTGATCACCGACGGGGTCACCGCGGTGCCGTTGATCCCGGCGCAGGACTTCAAGCGGATCGGCGACGGCGACACCGGGCCGAACACCGGCGGCATGGGCTCGTACTGCCCGTTGCCGTGGGCCCCTGCCGGGCTGGTCGAGGACGTGATGGCTCAGGTGGTACGCCCCACGCTCGCCGAGCTGGCCGCCCGCGATGCGCCGTTCTCCGGGCTGCTCTACTGCGGGCTGGTGCTCACGGCCGAGGGTCCGAAGGTGATCGAGTTCAACTGCCGGTTCGGCGACCCCGAGGTCCAGTCGGTGCTCGCGCTGCTCGACACCCCACTCGCGGGGTTGCTGCGGGCAGCGGCGACGGGTCGGCTGGCGGAAGCCCCGGCGCTGCGATGGCAGGACGGCGCGGCCGTCACCGTCGTGGTCGCCTCCGAGGGATACCCGGCGAAACCGCGTACCGGCGACGTGATCACCGGCGCGCTCGGCTCCGGCGGTGAGGCGGTCCCCGGCGTGCTGCATGCCGGTACGGCGTTCGACGACGGAGCTCTCGTTACCGCGGGTGGTCGGGTGCTGGCCTGCACCGCGACCGGCGCCGACCTGGCGGCGGCCCGCGAAGCCGCATATGCGCTGGTAGAGCGCGTGACCTGGCAGGGCGCCCAGCACCGTACGGACATCGCGGAGGCCGCCGTCGACGGCACTGTCGAGCTGCCGCGCTAGGCCCGGGAGTCGTACGCGGCCCGGGCGGCGGTGACAGCTTCGATGTGGTGCTCCGCCCAGTGCTTGATCGCCATGATCACCGGCAGCAGGGTGTGCCCGAGCGGGGTCAGCTCGTAGTCGACCCGTACCGGGACGGCGGCGGTGATGGTCCGTGACACCAGCCCTTCGCGTTCCAGGGTGCGCAGCGTCTGGGTCAGCATCTTCTGGCTGACCCCGGCGATCGCGGTACGCAGCTGCGAATACCGGCGCGGTCCGTCGGCGAGCGTGCAGATCACCATGGACACCCACTTGTCGCTCAGCACACTCAGCACCTGCCGCGACGGGCACTCCGCCATGAAGACGTTGTACGCCTGCCGCGCCTCGTCCCGGCGCTGGTCCGCGGTCAGCGTCGCCATGACTCTCCTTTGGGTAGCTGGGGCACTTTTAGGTGCCTTCTTTCCGATGGTGACCAGCCGAGGATAGCTTCGGTCCCCGACAGCCCACAACGATCATGGGGAGAGAAGTCAGATGAGCTCGATCGTGGTTTCCGAATTCGGCGGTCCCGAGGTGCTCCAGCTCGCCGAGACCGGCGACAAGCCGGAGCCCGCCGCCGGTCAGGTACGCATCCGGGTCGAGGCGGCCGCCGTACACCCGGTGGATGTGTGGATCCGTTCGGGCGGCCTGCCGGACCTCGAGACGCCGCTGGTGCTCGGGTGGGATCTCGCCGGGGTGGTCGACGCGGTCGGCGACGGGGTTGCCGGGTGGCAGCCCGGTGACCGCGTGGTCGGACTGACCCGGTGGTTCGACACCGGCGCCGGGACGTACGCCGACTACGTGGTCTTCGACGCGGACTGGGTCGCCGCCGCGCCGCGGGAGGCCGCCGCCGCCGAGGCCGCGGTGCTGCCGCTCAACGCGCAGACCGCCGCGCAGGCTCTGGACCTGCTGAAACTCCAGCCGGGACACACGCTCGCGGTCTCCGGCGCGGCCGGCCAGGTCGGCGGCTTCGCAGTCCAGTTGGCCGCCGCCCGCGGCCTGCGGGTGATCGGCGTAGCCGGCCCCCAGGACCAGGATTTGGTACGCCACCTCGGCGCCGACTTCGTCCCCCGCTCCGACGACTTCGCCGCCGCCGTCCGCGCGGCGGTCCCCGAGGGCGTCGACGCGGTGGTGGACACGGTGAGTCTCGGCACCCCCGCGATCGGCGCGGTACGCGACAGCGGCGCCTTCGCGACGGTGACCGGCACTGCGCCCGACCCCGAACGCGGCATCCGGGTGGAACGGGTATCTGTGCACTCGGACGGACAGCAGCTCGCCGAGCTGGTCAAGCTGGTCGACGCGGGCAAGCTGTCGTTGCGGGTCGCCGGCACCTACCGGTACGCCGACGCGGCCGAGGCGCACCGCCGGGCCGAGCGCGGCGGCGTGCGCGGGCGGATCGTCCTGGTCCCGTAGCCTCACGCACCACCGGTGGACACACCTTTGCGGGCACGCTAATCGGCGGGCTGCCGGACAGTCAGCTTCATGCGTGGCGGTCGTACTCCCGCATGGTTTTCTGTCTTTCCGCTTCGATGCCAGTGGCGATCGGGGCGGTCAGGTACGCGTCGGGGATGCCGAAGCCGTCGACCAGCAACGACGCGTAGGGCCGCAGCCGGCGGCAGAGGTCGTTGACCGCTGACGTGACCGCCTTGGCCCGGGCCGGGGTGAGCCTGCCGTGCTGCAGGAACCACCCCACGTCGCGCTCCACATTGGACAATACGAACAGGTCGCACACCCGTTCCAGCAGCTCGGTGCAGTCGTCGTCGGGGCAGCGGTCCAGCGCGGCGACGAAGGCTTCGAGCACGATCCGGTCGACGTGGACCTGGGCGGCGTACAGCAGGTGGTCCTGGGCGGCGTTGAACACGGCGAAGGCTTCGTCGCCGGTGCCGGCCCGGCGCAGCCGCCGCGCCAGGCCCTCCAGGACGTGTTTCTCCCGGTCTTCGAACAGGGCGAGCTGCCAGCCGCGGTCGTACAGCCCGGCCTCCTCGTCGGTGCCCGGGGCGGCGTCGACCAGCCGGCGGATCAGCTCGCGGGCGGCCGTACGCTCGATCACCGCGCCGACGAAACTCTCGGCGACGAACCGCACCAGCCCGAGGGTGTCGAGTGAGCCGAAGTGGTCCCGGTAGCTGGTCAGCAGGCCCTTCGCGACCAGTTGCAGCAGCACGGTGTTGTCGCCTTCGAACGTGGTGAACACGTCCGTGTCGGCCTTCAACTGGGGTAGCTGGTTCTCGGCCAGGTAGCCGGCGCCACCGCACGCCTCGCGACAGGTCTGGATCGTCTTCGTCGCGTGCCAGGTGGCGACCGCCTTCAGCCCGGCGGCGCGATACTCCAACTCCCGCTGGTCGCGCTCCCGGCGCTGCTGCGCCGCCTCGTCGGCGGAAGGGTCGAGCGGCTCCGCGAGGTCGTGCAGCCGGCCGACCAGCTCCTCCTGCGCGAACCGCAGCGCGTAACTGGTTGCCAGCGCCGGCAACAGCCGCCGTTGGTGCGCCAGGTAGTCCAGCAGTACGACCTCGTCGTCGGAATCCGGCGCACTGAACTGGCGGCGTACGTCCGCGTACCGGACCGCGATCGACAAGGCAAGCTGGGTGGCGCTGCCGGCGGTGGCGGCGACGCAGACCCGGCCCCGGATCAGCGTGCCGAGCATCGTGAAGAACCGCCGCGACTGGCTCTCGATCGGGCTGGAGTAGGTGCCGTCCCGCGCCACGTCGCCGTACCGGTTGAGCAGGTTCTCGCGGGGGATCCTGACCTGGTTGAAGGTCAGCCGGCCGTTGTCGACGCCGGCGAGCCCCGCCTTGCCGCCGCAGTCGCCGATCGTCACGCCGTGCCGGGCCCGGCCGGCGGCGTCCCGGATCGGCACCAGGAACGCGTGCACCCCGTGCCCCTCGCGGCCGGTGATCAACTGCGCGAACACCACTGCCACCCGGCCGTCGCGTGCGGCGTTGCCGATGTAGTCCTTCTGCGCCGCCTGGTGCGGCGTGTGGATCACGAACTGCTCGGCGGCCGGGTCGTACGTCGCGGTGGTGCGCAGCAACTGCACATCGGAGCCGTGCCCGGTCTCGGTCATCGCGAAGCAGCCGGGCAGTTCGAAGTCCATGACCTGCTTCAGGTACGTCTCGTGGTGCCGCTCGGTGCCCAGCGCCTGGATCGCGCCGCCGAACAGGCCGAACTGCACCCCCGCCTTCACCATCAAGGACAGGTCGCCGCTGAGCATCTCCAGCGTGGTCACCGAACCGCCGATGTCGCCGCCCCCGCCGTACTCCTTGGGGAAGCCGAGCCGGGGCAGGCCGCTCGCCGCGAGGGCCAGCATCTGGTCGTACACCCGGTTGCGGTGTTCCTCGATGCCGAGACCGTGAGTCGGGGCGAAGAGCGGGCCGCGCAACTGCTCCCGCACCTGTGTACGGATGTGGGCCCAGCGGCCGTCCACGAGCGACCGCAGCGAATTCGGGTCGACGGTGACGTCGAGGTCGGGCGCGGCTGTCGCCATGCGGCTCAGGGTAGTGGTCCGGTCAGCCTTTGACGGCGCCCATCGTGAAGCCCGCGATGAAGCGGTCCAGGAAGAGGTTGAAGACGAACGCGATAGGCACGGCGACCACCACGGTCGCGGCCTGCAGCGACTGCCAGAAGAACACGTCGCCGCGGATCAGCTCGGTGGGCACCCCGGTGCTGACCACCTTCTCGTGCGACGGGGAGACGAAGGCCAGGGCGTAGACGAACTCGCTCGCCGTGAGGGTGAACGCGAATACCACCACCGCGACGATGCCCGGGAAGGCCAGCGGCAACACGGCCCGTACGAAGGCGCCGAGCCGGCTGTACCCGTCCACCATGGCCTGCTCTTCGATGTCCTTCGGGATCGACTTGAGGAACCCGACCAGCAACCAGACCGACACCGGGATGGTGATCGTGGGGTAGACCAGCACCAGCGACCAGGTGGAGTCCTGCAGGCCCAGGGCGACCACGATCCGCGACAGCGAGAGGAACAGCAGGGTGGGCGGCACCAGGTAGACCATGAAGATCGCCACCGCGAACCAACCCGACCACGGCCGGTCCAGCCGAGCCAATGAGTACGCCGCCGGCAGACTCAACGCGAGCGTGATCAGCACGACGAGCACCCCGACCCAGACGGTGTTCCAGGCGAACGTCAGGAACGGGGTGTCCCGGAACAGGTAGAGCAGGTGACTCGCGGTGGCCGGCCGGTTGAACAGAAACGGGTTGTTCTGGGCGTTGTAGAGGTCCGCGTTGAGCTTGAACGCGGTGATCAGGCTCCACAGGAACGGACCCGCGCCGATCAGCGCGACCAGTACGGCGGCGACGTACAGCCCGATTCTGGCCTGCCGGTGCCGGCGGTCGTACCGCCGTCGCAGGTCGGCGACCTCGGCCGGGTCCACGGTCACCACGTCACATCACCTCCAGGTGGCGTACCGACTGCAGGATCGCGATGGCGGCGGCGAGCAGCAGCGGGAAGAGGAAGAGCGCCATCGCCGCTCCCTGCCCGATGTCGCCTCCGCCGATGCCTCGGGTGAACGCCCAGCTGGCGAGCACTTCGGTGGAGTGGGTCGGCCCGCCTGCGGTGAGCACCGAGACCACGGCCATGTCGGTGAACGTCAGGATCGCGCCGAACAGCGTGGCCACCGCGGCGACCGGCAGTACGAGCGGGATCGTCACCTCGAACATCCGGCGCCAGTAACCGGCGCCGTCGACCCGGGCAGCCTCCTCGATGTCGCGAGGGATCGCCACCAACCCGGCCATTATGATCACCGCCGCGAGCGGGGTTAGCCGCCAGACGTGCACCGCGATCACCGAGCCCATCGCGAGACCCGGCTCACCGAGCCAGAACAGGTTGCTGTCACTGCCGAACACAGCTCCGGGATGGCCCAGCAGACCCAGCTCGCGCAGCACCCAGTCGATCGGAGAGTAGATCGAGTCGAGCAGCCACAGCCAGGAGATCGTGCCGAGGGCCACCGGCGTGGTCCACGGCAGCAGCACGCAGAACCGGACCAGCCACTTGCCCCGGAAATCCGCGACCAGGATGTTGGCGAGCACCTTGCCGAATACCAGGATCAACGCCATCGAAATCAGGGTGAACAGGAAGGTGTTGCCGAGCGACCGCCAGAACACCGGGTCGTCGAAGATGTCGGCGAAGTTCTGGAATCCCACCCAGTCGTACGACGGATCGCCGGCGGTGACGTCGGAGAAGCTGTACGCGATGGCGAGGCCGAACGGGATCGCGACCAGCGCCAGGATGTAGACCACGGACGGAAGCAGCATCACCCACGCGAGGAAGCCGTCGGAGTCTGCCAGCCGCCTGCGGGCGTCGCTCGTCACGGCCCCACCCTTACCGGTTCCGTGCGCACCCCGGAGTCGGCGTCGAAAAACCGCAGCCGATCCTGCGCCACCGCGAACCGGTGCTCCTCGCCGGTGGCGATCGGGGTGCCGACGGTGGCGGGCAGCCGGGCCACCACCCGGGTCGGCTCGCCCAGGCCGCTCGCGGTGCCGTACACGTGGCGGTCTCCCGAGAGGTACTCCATCCGGTCCACGGCCACCGAGACCTCGACCCGCCCCGGGCCGGCCCCCACGAACTCGATCGGGAGCAGGTGCTCGGGCCGGAAGCCGACGAGCCGGTTGTCGTGCGGCACCAGGTTCATCGGCGGGGAGCCGATGAAGGTGGCGACGAAGGTGTCCGCGGGGTCGTCGTACACCTCGACCGGCCGGCCCAGCTGCCGTACGGTTCCGGCGTACATCACCGCGATCCGGTCACCCAGCCCCATCGCCTCCACCTGGTCGTGGGTGACGTAGATCGTGGTGGTGCCGACCTCCTGCTGGAACCGCTTCAGCTCGTCCCGGGCGCTGGCCCGCAGCTTGGCGTCCAGGTTCGACAGCGGCTCGTCCAGCAGGAACACCCTGGGCTGGCGTACCAGGGCCCGTGCCAGCGCCACCCGCTGCCGTTCGCCGCCGGAGAGTTGCCGGGGTTTGCGGTCGAGCAGGCGCTCGATGCCGAGCAACTCGGCCGCCCAGCGCGCCCGGGGCACCCGCTGGTCGGGCGGCATCCGCTCCGCCCGCAGCGGGAACACGATGTTCGCCATGACCGTCTTGTGCGGATAGAGCGCGTAGCTCTGGAACACCATGGCGATCTTCCGGGCACGTGGCGGCAACCCCGTGACGTCGTGTCCGTCGATCAGCACCGTGCCGCTGGTGGGCTGCTCCAGCCCGGCGACCGTACGCAACAGGGTGGTCTTGCCGCACCCGGACGGCCCCAGCAGGGCGAGGTACTCGCCCTCCTCGGTGGCGAGGTCCACGCCGTCGATGGCGTGGACCTTGCCGTGCGCCCGGCCGCCCTCGTACACCTTGTGCAGGTCGCGGACCTCGACGGTGCCCATGTCACCCGCCGATCAGGCCACGCTTGCGCCACTTGGCGAAGATGGCGTTGATCTGTTTCTCCGCGGTGGCGACCGCCTCCGTCGCCGAGGCCTTGCCGCGCGCCGCCGCCGCGAACATGTTCGGGATGATGAAGGTGTTGAACACCTCCCCCTCGGCCGTGTTCGCCGGGCCGGGGTATCCGATGTTGGTGGTCCACCCTTTCGCGTCGGTCAGGAAGGCCAGCTTGTTGGCGGGCTTGGCGCGGAACGGGTCCTTCTTGAGCCACGCGTCCAACTGTGGCGTCAGCTTCTCCCAGGCGCAGAAGTCGTACAACTTGGAGTGGTACGTCACCGGCGCGAAGTTGGCCGTGTAGTGAAGCAGGAACTCCTTCGCGGCGTCGACGCCCTTGGCGTACTTGGGAACGACCCAGTTGTAGATCACGTGCTGCGCGGCGAGGGCGGTCTTCGGCCCCTTCAGCGCGGGTACGAAGTACACGTCGTCCGCGATCTCGGGGTTCTGCTCCTGCGCGGTACGCCAGGCGGAGATCGAGTTGAGGATGTACGCGGCTTTCCCCGCGATCAGAGCCTGATTGTTCGACGCGGGGTTCCAGCTGAATATCTCGTCGGTCATCGAGCCCTGGTACAGCTTGGCCATGAACTCGACGGCGTCGATCGTCTCGGGGGTGTTGATCGCCACCCGCTCGTTCTCGTCCTGGATCGAGGCGCCGAAGGACCACAGCAGCGCCCGGCCCGCCATGTTCGAGTCGGTCTCCTGGGACATGCCGAGGCCGAGCTGTATGCCCTTCGACTTCTTGATCTCGGTGCCGCCCTTGAGGAGGTCGTCCCAACTGGTCGGCCCGTTGGGCATGCCGACCGACTTCCACAGCGACCGGCGGTAGTCCCCGGGATCGGGCACCCACCCCGGTGAGTACGCGTAGAACACGCCTGTGGTGGGGTTGAAGCTGGACTTGCGGCACACCTCGAACTGCTCGCCCCAGCTCTTGCCCGCCTCGTCCACGACGTCCTTCATGTTCAGCACACTGGGCTCGAACTGGGACAGCGGCGAGATGTGCTGGATCAGGTCGTGGCCCTGCCCCGCCTGGATCTCGGCGGCGAGCCGGGTCACCACCTGAGCGGTGTTGATGTGGTCGATCGTCACCTTCACGCCGACCTTGTCGCCCCACTTCTTGGCGAACGGATCGAACCACTTGTCGTGGGCGGGCACGAAGTGGCTCCAGAGCAGAATCTTCAGCTCGCCTGAGAGCTTGCTGCTCGGTTCCTTGAACGTCTCCTTCGGAGCGCCCGTCCCCGGTTTGGACGGCCCGGCCTCCTCGCTGGCGCACGCGCTGGCCAACGCCGAGCCGAGAACGATCAACCCCGAGGCTCGCAACACCTCGCGCCGCGTTCTGGGATCGGCGAAGATACCTAACGAATCGGAGTCAGTCATCTTCTGCACCTCCGTCAGGGTGATATACCGACGTTAGTACGGGTGTGACCTACATCTCTATGTCGGTGCCCATGCCGTGACCTGTCCCGCCGCTCACCCGTCGTCGAGCACCAGGTCGTTCCACGGGTACGTCCGCAGATGCCGCCGCGTGATCCAGCGGGCCAGCATCAGCAGCAGCCACGGGCCGCGCTCCTCGGGACTCTCGTACCCGAGCATCCGCAGGAACGGGCCGTCGCCGACGACCGCCTCGACCACCCGGGCCGGCGGTCCGTCCCCGGACTCGCAGATCAGGTCGATGACCCGGCCGAGGTGTTTGCCCTGGCGGTCGCGTACCCGGTGGCCGATCAGGTCCCGGGCGCCGACCGTACGCTCACGCTCCGGCATGTTCGGCTCCCGGGATGTGGCTGATCAGGTGGTCGCGCAACCATGTCTCCAGCGGCGGCTCGGGCAGCGCGTCCTTGCGTACGGCCAGCGTGATCGCCGAGTCGATGTCGCTGACCAGCTCGTACGGGATCCGGATCGGGACCTCGCCGCCGATGCGCAGCCGCCGCGCGATCCCGGCCATGGCGGCGCCGACCTCGCCGCCGATCCGCCGGCCCAGCGCCTCCTGCCCGACCAGCAGCGCCCGCACCACCGGTACGCCGTCCTCGATCTCCAACTCGACGTCGTCCACCTTGCCGACCGGTTCGCCCTCGGCGTCCACGATCTGGCGGTCCAGCAGGTTCAGCCCGATCTGAATCCGCATGTCAACCTCCCACCCCGGTGAGGATCATGAGCGGGATCGCGGCCAGCGCGGCGGTCAGGATGACCACCAGGTAGATCTGCCCGACCGCGTTGGCCAACCGCTTGTTGACCTTGTCCCCGAGGTAACGCCGGTCGTTGGCCAGGACCAGGATCGGCAGGTACGTCAACGGCAGCGTCACCGCGCTGAAGACCAGCACGTACTCGGTCAGTTGCACCGGGTCGATCGTGGTCAGCAGGATCGCCACCCCGAGCAGCACGCTGATCAGCAGCACCGTGTGGAACCGGGCCGCCTGGACCGGGCGTACCCGCTTGCCCCACGGCCAGCCGAAATACTGCGCCACCGTGTACGCCGACGCCAACCCGGTCTCCATCGCCGCCCCGAAGGTGGCCGCGAAGAAGCCCAGGATCGCCAGCGCCAACCCGATCTTCCCGAACGCGAGCGCCGGCGGCAGCGCCACCTGACTGAGCTGCCCGACCGACACGTCGATCGGGTGGAACACCTCCGCGGCGGTCAGCATCAGCGACAGCGCGAGCAGCCCGCCCAGCGGGAATCCGACGAACACGTTGATCCGGGACTGGCTCAGCTCCTTCGCCGTCCACTTCTCCTCGACCCCGCCGGAGGAGTAGAAGAAGACCTCGTACGGCATCATCGCCGACGCGAACAGCGCCACCGCCAGGAACCAGTACGTCCCCCAGTTCTCCCCGCTCGGCGGGTCGATGTGGATCGCCTGCGAGCTCAGCCCGAGCCAGTCCGCGGGCAGCCGCAACGCCGCGAGAGTGAACACGATGAGCACCAGGCCGCCCAGCCCCAGCACCCGCTCCAGCCGCTCGAACTTGACCCGCCACAGCGCCAGCCACAGCACCAGCCCGGCCAGCGGCAACCACACCAGGTAGTTGATGCCGCTGAGCAGTTGCAGCGCCAACGCCACCCCGCCCAACTCGGCCCCCAGCGTCAGCACCGTGACCAGGTACGACGCCACGAGGTTCGCCAACGCGACCCGCGGGCCGAGCCGTTCGCGGATCAGGTCGAACACCGGCCGCTTGCTGACCGCGACGACCCGGCCGCACATCTCCGCGTACGCACAGATGCCGATCACGCCGAGCAGCAGCACCCAGGCGTGCCGCATCCCGAACCGCGCACCCGCCTCCGAGTTGGCCACCAGGTCGCCGATGTCGACGAACCCGCCGACCGAGGTCAGTACGCCGAGGGTGACGCCCAGGAGTTTGTTCACCGGTGCCGCTCGATGAATCGGTCGAGTTTCGTACGCAGCGGCCGCAGTTGCTCGTCGTACCGGCGCAGCGCCGCGTCGTCGCCGGCCTGCTCGGCTTTCCGCAGGTCGTGCAGGGCCCGTACGGCAGCGGACAACAGCGGCGCGAGCTCGTCGCGGAGCCGGGTGGTCGCCTGGTCCACGGGCTGCTCGTTGGCGAACTCGCCGGCCGCGCCCGACACGCCCTTGGTCGCGTCGTCCAATGCGGCCCGCAGGTAGGTGTCCAGTGTCTTGCCGGCCAGGTGCGCCCGTACCGCGATGTCCGCTGTGGAGACCGAGAAGTACGCCGACTGCGCCGACTGCACCGCGGTCTTGCGGAAGTCGTGCACGTCGGTCGGCTTGGTGGCGAAGTAGCCGAAGCACCAGCCCCGCCATTTCATGATCGCGCAGTACCCCGAGCCACCCGACTCCAATCTCCGCCCTGGAAGCGGGCCGGTTACCGTAGGGGCCTGCCCTACCGAGGAGTAACCGATGGCCGAGTTGAAGTCGCTGCGGGTGGAACGTACCGATCACGTCGCCGAGGTCACGCTGCTCGGCCCCGGCAAGGGCAACGCGATGGGCCCGGATTTCTGGCACGAGCTGCCGGTCGTCTTCGACGAGCTCTCCGAAGATTCCGAGGTACGCGCGATCGTGCTCACCGGCAGCGGCCAGCACTTCTCGTACGGGTTGGACCTGCCGGCGATGCTGCCCACCTGGGGTGAGGCGCTGGGCGCCGGTGCGCTGGCCGGTCCGCGTACCGACTTCCTGCGGGAGATCCGGCGGCTGCAGGGCGCGATCACCTCGGTGGCCGCCTGCCGCAAGCCCGTGATCGCGGCGGTGTCGGGCTGGTGCATCGGCGGCGGCGTGGACCTGATCAGCGCCGCGGACATCCGCCTGGCCAGCGCGGACGCGAAATTCAGCGTACGAGAGGTCAAGGTCGCCATCGTCGCGGACATCGGCAGCCTGCAGCGGCTCGCCGGGATCATCGGCGAGGGTCACCTTCGCGAGTTGGCGCTCACCGGTAGGGACATCGACGCGGCGCGAGCGGAGCGGATCGGGCTGGTCAACGACGTACTCCCGGATCAGGATGCCCTGCTGGCGACGGCGCGGGAGGTGGCGACGGAGATCGCGGCGAACCCACCTCTGGTCGTGCACGGCGTCAAGGAGATCCTCAACGAGGCGCGGGAGCCCGCGGTGGCTGCCGGGTTGCGGCACGTCTCGGCGTGGAACGCCGCATTCCTGCCGAGCGAGGACCTGATGGAAGCGGTACAGGCTTTCATGGAGAAGCGGCCGGCACGCTTCAAAGGCCGCTGAGTTCAAAGGCAGACAGCTTTGTCGGTACGCCCGGCTAAGGTCGCCGCGTGACACGTCGCATCGGAGTTGAGGAGCGTCGCGCCCGGCTGGTGCTGCGGCATCACCTGGCGGGGCAGACCCGGGTCGATCGCCCGGCGGAGGCGGCCGCCGGCGTGGTCGTCCTGCACGCCACCGATCCGGCCTCGGTGTATCTGCAGGCGCTGGCCCGGATGCGCGTCCCGGCACGGTCCACCGTGGAGCACGCGCTGTACGACGAACGCAGCCTGGTACGGATGCTGGGGATGCGGCGCACCATGTTCGTCGCGCCGGTCGAGTTCGCGTCCGTGGTGCAGGCCGCGGCGACCCGAGCCATCGCGGTGCGGGAGCGTCGCAGGCTGGTTCAGCGGATCACCGCGGCGGTCGAGTTGCTCGGCGTACCGGACGTCGACGCCTGGTTGACCGACGTGCAGGAAGCTACGCTGCGGGCGCTGCTGGTTCGGGGCGAGGCGACCGCGGCCGAGTTGTCGACCGACGAGCCCCGGTTGCGTACCCAGGTGCTGATGGCCGAGGGCAAGAAGTACGAAGCCATGACCAACATCACCACGTGGGTGCTGAACCTGCTGTCGATGGAGGGCCGGATCGTCCGGGGCCGGCCGCGCGGATCGTGGATCTCCAGTCAGTACCGCTGGGCGCCGCTGCAGTCCTGGCTGCCCGACGGGCTCGCGGAGCGGCCGGTGGTCGACGCCCAGGCCGAGTTGATCCGGCAGTGGCTCGCCCGATTCGGCCCCGGCACCCTGGCCGACCTGAAATGGTGGACCGGCTTCACGCTCGGCGAGGTCCGCAAGGCAGTGGCGCGACTGGACACCGTCGAGGTCGACCTCGACGGCACGCCCGGGCTGGTGCTCGCCGACGATGTGGAGCCGGTGGCCGCCCCAGGCACTCCCGACGCGGTGCTGCTGCCCGCGCTCGACCCGACCCCGATGGGCTGGCAGCAGCGGGACTGGTATCTCGGCTCGTACGGGAAGCTGCTGTTCGACCGGTCGGGCAACGTCGGACCCACGATCTGGTGGGACGGGCGGATCGTCGGCGGCTGGGGGTTACCGCCGAGCGGCGGCGTGGCGTACCGGCTGCTCGAGGACATCGGCACCGACGGGGTCGCCGCCGTGGAGAAGGCCGCCGCCCAGGTCGCCGACTGGATCGGCCCGGTCCGTTTCGTACCCCGTTTCCGTACGCCGCTGGAGCGCGAGCTCGCCTCGTGACCGTTAGTCGAATTGTGGACCTTCCCAACTGCGCACATGGTTAGGTGAAGTGCGGTATCTCTGACCCGAGGGGGGCCTGATGAGCGTGTACAAGGTCATCGATGTCATCGGCACGAGCGAGCAGTCCTGGGAAGACGCCGCGACCTCCGCCATCAAGACGACCAGCGAGTCCATCCGTGACCTGCGCGTCGCCGAGGTGGTGGAGCAGGACCTGCACGTCGAGGACGACGGCGGCATCACGTTCCGTACCAAGTTGCGGATCTCGTTCAAGTACGAATCCGAAGCCTAGGTGCTGGAAATCATGGACTGGAAGCTGGAGCTCGTCGCGGTGCCGGTGTCCGACGTGGACAAGGCGAAGGCGTTCTACGTGGATCAGGTCGGCTTCCACCTCGACCATGATCATCAGGTCACCGAGGACCTGCGGTTCGTACAGCTCAAGGTCACCGAGGACCTGCGGTTCGTACAGCTCACCCCGCCCGGGTCGGGTTGCTCGATCTCGATCGGGACCGGCATCACCGACGCCGCGCCCGGCTCGGTCAAGGGGTTGCAGCTGGTGGTGGCGGACGTCGAGGCGGCCCGGGCCCAGCTCACGGCGCGCGGCGTGGCGGTCGGCGACGTGCAGGATTTCCCGTGGGGCCGGTTCGTGTTCTTCAGCGACCCGGACGGCAACGCGTGGGCGGTCCAGCAGATCCCGCCGCGTGGCTGACCACACCGGCCGCGGGGCGACGGTGTACCGCCGGCGTTGACCAGGGAGAATGTACGGGTGAGCAAGCCCGTGATCTCCAACGTCCTCGCCTCCCGGTACGCCTCGCCCGAGCTGACCCGGATCTGGTCCGCCGAGCACAAGATCGTGCTGGAGCGGCAGCTGTGGCTGGCGGTGCTGAAAGCGCAACGCGACCTGGGGATCGACGTGTCCGACGGCGCCATCGAGGCTTACGAGCGGGTGCTGCACACCGTCGACCTGGCGTCGATCGCGGCCCGCGAAAAGGTCACCCGGCACGACGTCAAGGCGCGGATCGAGGAGTTCTCCGCGCTCGCCGGCCACGAGCAGATCCACAAGGGGATGACCAGCCGGGACCTCACCGAGAACGTCGAACAGCTGCAGGTCAGGGACTCGCTGGCGCTGGTACGGGACCGCGTCGTCGCCGCCCTCGCCCGGCTCGCCACCCGAGCCACCCAGTACGCCGACCTGGTCATGGTGGGGCGGTCGCACAACGTACCGGCGCAGGCGACGACACTGGGGAAACGGTTCGCGACCGCCGCTGAGGAGCTGCTCATCGCGTACCACCGGGTTGAGGATCTTCTGGGGCGCTACCCGCTGCGGGGCATCAAAGGCCCGGTGGGCACCGCCGCCGATCAGCTCGACCTGCTGGGCGGCGACGCGGCCAAGTTGCAGCAACTGGAACGGGCCGTGGCCCGTCACCTCGGGTTCGAGCAGAGCATGGTCAGCGTGGGGCAGGTCTATCCGCGGTCGCTGGACTTCGACGTGGTTTCCGCGCTCGCGCAGTCGGCGGCCGCGCCGTCGTCGCTGGCGTTGACGATGCGGCTGATGGCCGGGCAGGAGCTGGCGACCGAGGGGTTCAAGCCGGGTCAGGTCGGCTCCAGCGCGATGCCGCACAAGATGAACAGCCGCTCCTGCGAGCGGGTCAACGGCCTGGCGGTGGTGCTGCGCGGTTACCTGTCGATGGTGGGCGAGCTCGCCGGCGACCAGTGGAACGAAGGCGACGTGTCGTGCTCGGTGGTACGCCGGGTCGCGCTGCCGGACGCGTTCTTCGCGGCTGACGGGCTCTACCAGACGTTCCTCACGGTGTTGGACGAGCTGGGGGCGTACCCGGCGGTGATCGGCCGTGAGCTGGACCGATACCTGCCGTTCCTGGCCACGACCAAGGTGCTGCTCGCCGCGGTGAAAGCCGGTGTCGGGCGGGAGCAGGCGCACGAGGCGATCAAGCAGCACGCGGTCGCGGTGGCGTTGGCGATGCGGGAGAAGGGCGCCGAGCGCAACGACCTGCTGGACCGGCTCGCCGCCGACGAGCGGCTACGGCTGACCCGGGCCGAGATCGCGGAACTGGTCGCCGACCCGGGCAGCTTCACCGGTGCGGCCGCCGCGCAGGTCAGCGCGGTGGTGGAGGCCGTCGAGGCGGTGCTCGCGCGGCATCCCGCTGCGGCTGCGTACCAGCCCGGCGAGATCCTCTGATGGACCTCGCGGTCTTCGCCACGGCGTTCCTGCTGATCGCGCCGGTCGAGCTGCCCGACAAGACGTTCGTGGCGACGCTGGTGCTCGCCACCCGGTACCGGCCGTTGCCGGTGTGGCTCGGGGTGACCGCGGCGTTCTTCGTACAGTGCCTGGTCGCGGTCACGGCCGGTACGTTGCTCACCCTGCTGCCGCATCGCTGGGTGCAGGCCGGTGCCGCCCTGGTCTTCGCGATCGGTGCGGTCGTCCTCTTCTTCGGCGCGCGCCGGGCCGACGCCGAGGAGGCCGAGCAGGAGCAGGAGTACGCGGCCAAGGTCCGTGACGGCCGGCGCGGCTGGCGCGCCGCGGCGACCAGCTTCGTCGTCCTGTTCACCGCCGAATGGGGCGACCTGAGCCAGCTGCTCAGCGTGGGCCTGGTCGCCCGGTACGGCGAGCCGATCGAAGTGTTCGCCGGGTCGTTCCTGGCGCTCGCCGCGGTGGCGGGCCTCGCCGTACTGCTGGGAAGGGTGTTGGTACGGCGGATCCGGCTCGCGCTGGTCAACTACGTCGGGTCGCTGGTGTGCGCCGTCCTGGCGGTGGTCACCGCCGTAACGCTCTTCACCGGGTAGCCCCTCGTCTAGGGCGGGCCGGGTCCCGCCGGGTGCCGTACCGCCGCCGGGTACGCTTTGGCAGGCAGCTGAGCAGGCAATTTACGACAGGAGCGCCGCGTGGCCCGCGTCATTGTGGACGTCATGCTCAAACCCGAAATTCTTGATCCACAAGGCGAGGCGGTGACGAACGCTCTGCCCCGGCTGGGGGTCACCGGAGTGTCGTCGGTACGCATCGGCAAGCGGATCGAGATCGAGTTCGGCGACGGATCCGACCCGCAGGCAGACCTGGATGCGGCTCGGCAGATCGCCGACAAACTGCTCGCCAACCCGGTGATCGAAGACTTCACGGTACGGGTGGAGGAGTTGGAGTCCGCATGACTCGAATCGGGGTGGTCACCTTCCCCGGCTCGCTGGACGACGCCGACGCCCTCCGGGCGGTACGGATCGCCGGTGCCGAGCCGGTGGCGCTGTGGCACGGCGACGCCGACCTGCACTCCGTCGACGCGGTGATCCTGCCCGGCGGCTTCTCGTACGGGGACTACCTGCGGGCCGGTGCGATCGCCAGGTTCGCGCCGGTGATGGAGCAGATCGTGGACGCCGCCAAGGGCGGCATGCCGGTGCTCGGCATCTGCAACGGCTTCCAGGTGCTCTGCGAGGTGCACCTGCTCCCCGGCGCCCTGACCCGCAACAGCCACCTGCACTTCCGGTGCCGCCCGCAGGCGCTGCAGCTGACCAACGCCGGCACAGCCTGGACCAACGCGTACGACGAGGGCCAGCGGATCGTGATCCCGGTGAAGAACATCGACGGCTGCTACGTCGGTGACCCGCAGACGCTCGACGCCCTCGAAGCCGAAGGCCGCGTCGTCGCCCGGTACGTTGACGGCAGCCCCAACGGCTCACAGCGCGACATCGCCGCGGTCACCAACGAAGCGGGCAACGTGGTCGGCATGATGCCGCACCCCGAGCACGCCGTGGAGGCGCTGACCGGGGCGTCCACCGACGGCCTCGGCGTCTTCACCTCGGTCCTCGCCCACCTCAGCACGGGAGCCCCGACATGACCGAGACCGTCACCGGCGCCGTCCCGGCCGTGGACTCGGTGGAGCGCGCCGCCGGGAGCCCGGACGTCGAACAGCCCTTCGGCGAGCTGGGGCTGCGCGACGAGGAGTACCACAACATTCGAGAGATCCTCGGCCGGCGCCCGACGCAGTCCGAGCTGGCGATGTACTCGATCATGTGGAGCGAACACTGCTCGTACAAGTCGAGCAAGATCCACTTGCGGCAGTTCGTGGACAAGGCGCCGCCGAGCGACCGGATGCTCGCCGGGATCGGTGAGAACGCCGGCGTGATCCAGGTCAGCGACGAGCTGGCGGTCACCTTCAAGGTGGAGAGCCACAACCACCCGAGCTTCGTGGAGCCGCACCAGGGCGCCGCCACCGGCGTCGGCGGGATCGTACGGGACATCCTCGCCATGGGCGCCCGGCCGATCGCCGTGATGGACCCGCTGCGGTTCGGCGACGCCGACCACCCCGACACCAGGCGGGTGCTCCCCGGAGTCGTCGGCGGCATCGGCGGGTACGGCAACTGCCTCGGCCTGCCGAACATCGGCGGCGAAGTCGTCTTCGACCCCTGCTACCAGGGAAACCCGCTGGTCAACGCGCTGTGCATCGGCGTACTGCCGGTGGCTCGGCTGCAGAACAAAGCGGCCGCCGGGGTGGGCAACGTGGTGGTGCTGCTCGGTGCGAAGACCGGCCGGGACGGGATCGGCGGGGTCTCGGTGCTGGCGTCCGCGACCTTCGAGGAAGGCTCCGACGTCAAGCGGCCGAGCGTCCAGGTCGGCGACCCGTTCATCGAGAAGCTGCTGATCGAGTCGTGCCTGGAGCTGTACGACGCCGGCCTGGTCACCGGGATCCAGGATCTCGGCGGCGCCGGCCTGACCTGCGCGTTGTCCGAGACGGCCGCGGCGGCGGGCACCGGCATGCGGGCGTTCCTGGAGCGGGTGCCGCTGCGCGAGCCGTCGATGGAGCCGCACGAGATCCTGGCCAGCGAGTCGCAGGAGCGGATGCTGCTGATCGTCGAGCCGGACAAGCTCGAGCAGGTGCTGGCGGTCGCCGAGAAGTGGGGCGTGCTTGCCACCGCGATCGGCGAGGTCACGCCCGGCGCCGACGACCAGAACGGTGGCGGCCGGCTCGTGATCACGTGGCACGGTGTGACCGTGGTCGACGTACCGCCGGGGAGCCTGGCGGACGACGGACCGGTGTACGCGCGGCCTTCCCGGGAGCCGTCGGACCTGCCGCTGATCCAGGCGGACCGGGCCGAGACGCTGCCCCGGCCGAAGGACGCCGACGAGCTGCGCGCGACGCTGCTGGAGATGGTCGCCAGCCCCAACCTGTGCGACAAGACCTGGGTGACAGAGCAGTACGACCGGTACGTGCTCGGCAACACCGTGCTCGCCCAGCCCGAGGATTCGGGCATGCTGCGGCTCGACGAGAACACCAACCTCGGAGTCGCGCTCTCCGTGGACGGCAACGGCCGGTACGCCCGGCTGGATCCGTACCACGGGGCGAAGCTGGCGCTGGCCGAGGCGTACCGGAATGTCGCCGTGACCGGGGCGACGCCGATCGCGGTCACCAACTGCGCCAACTTCGGCAGCCCCGAGGACCCGGCCGTGATGTGGCAGTTCGCCGAGGCCGTACGCGGTCTCGCCGACGGCTGCGCCGAGCTCGGCATCCCGGTGACCGGCGGCAACGTCAGCTTCTACAACCAGACCGGCAACGTGGCGATCAACCCGACCCCGGTGGTCGGTGTGCTCGGCGTGATCGACGACGTACGCCGTCGCGTCCCGGTCGGTTTGCCGGCCGACGAGACCGCCGCGCTGCTGCTGCTCGGCGACACCCGGGTCGAGCTGTCCGGCTCGGAGTGGGCGTGGGTGATGCACGACCATCTGGGTGGCAGGCCGCCGACGGTGGACCTGGCCGCCGAGAAGCGGCTCGCCGGGCTGCTGGCCGAGGCGTCGGCGCGGGGTGTGCTCGCCGCCGCCCACGACCTGTCCGACGGTGGCCTGGCGCAGGCGCTGGTCGAGACGTGCCTGCGTACGGACGTGGGCGCCACCGTGACGGTGCCCCACGACGACCCGTGCGGCTTCCTGTTCTCCGAGTCAGCCGGCCGGGCCCTGGTCGCCGTGCCACGCGCACAGCTCGCCGCCTTCGCGTCACTGTGCCGGGAGCACGGCGTACCGGTCGCGGAGATCGGCGCGGTGGCACCGGGCTCCGGCGCGCTCGAGGTCGCGGGGCAGTTCAGCATCCCGTTGGACCAGCTTCGGGAGGCGTACGAGGGCACCCTGCCGGCGCTGTTCGGGTGACCGGGCGGGCTTGTTCGGTCGGTGGGCCGCTGGGAGGCTGAGCCGGTCGGGTGCGACCCACGGTCGCGCGAGACGCCGGCTCGAGGAGGCCTTCGGTGCAGATCGCGATCGTGCTCTACCCGGGGATGACCGTGCTCGACGCGATCGGCCCGTACGAGGTGCTCCACCGGATGCCGGACGCCGACGTACGGTTCGTGGGCCGTGAGGTGGGCCCGGTGCCGGCGGACAGCGGCGTGCTGTACCTCGGAGCGACCCACACGTACGACGAGATCCCCGCGCCCGACCTGGTGCTGGTCCCCGGCGGTACGGCGAACGCCGCGACCATGATCGACAAAGTGTTGACCAGCTGGCTGCAACAGGTGCACCGGACCACGCAGTGGACCACGTCGGTCTGCAGCGGCTCCCTGATCCTGGCGGCCGCCGGGATCCTCAAGGGACTGCCGGCGACGACCCACTGGATGACCCAGTCGATGCTCGGAGCCATGGGCGCCAAGCCGCGACGGGACCAGCGGATCGTACGAGAAGGCAAGGTCGTCACCGCCGCGGGCGTCTCCGCGGGCATCGACCTCGGACTGTGGCTGGTCGGCGAGATCTGTGGCCGGGAGCGCGCCGAGGTGATCCAACTGGCCATCGAGTACGACCCCCAGCCGCCGTACGACTCGGGCCACCCCAGCAAGGCCACGCCGCGGGTGCAGTCGCTCTGCCGCAAGGCGCTGACCAGGCAGAACGTCACGATCAGCGAGATACGGGCGATCCCGCAGGTGGCCTGGCGCCGCACCCTGGACGCACTCCGGACATCCCGGCAGGTCCGCCGCCCCTGACGTCTCGACCGAAGCCCCGGCGAGACGTCGGGCTCAGTCTTCGAACCAGTCGAGGCGGCGTTCCTCGCCGGCGGAGTGCCGGCCGGAGCCACGACGCGGCTGGTAACCGCGGTTGTCGTGCTGGTCGTCGGCGGCGTGACGGGAGCCGCGCCCCCGGTCTCCGCCGGTGCCGTACCCGCGGTCGTCGTAACCAGGGTCGCGACCGTAGCCAGGGTCTCTGCCGTAACCGGGGTCCCGGCCGTGGCCGGGATCGCCGCCGTGGCCAGGGTCGCGACCGTAGCCAGGGTCGCTGCCGTAGCCGGAGTCCCTGCCGTAGCCGGGGTCCCTGCCGTAGCCGGGATCGGTCCCGTAGCCCGGGTCCCGTCCGTAGCCCGGGTCCCGTCCGTAGCCCGGATCCGCTCCGTAGCCCGGATCGGCGCCGTAGCCGGGATCCCGGCCGGCGCCGGGGCCGTATCCGGCGCTGGTCCCTTCCGCGTAGTGCTCCCGGCCCTGCGGGTACACGTCGTCGTCGACGAGCGGCCCGGGGTGCGCCTGGGTGGCCTGGTCGAGGCCGGGTCGGCCCATCGCGCCGCGGTCGATCATGGAGGTGGGTTGGTCGAGACCCGACCGGTCGATCATCGACGTGGGCGCGTCCATCCCGGCCCCGATCACGGCCGTACGCTGGTCGCCGCCCAGCTGCGCGGTCGGCGCACCGTACGGGTCGTACGCCGGGCGCCGGCTGTCCGGTCCGTCGGGGCCGTTCTCGCCGTACTCGTCGGAGTCGTCGTCCTCGTTGCGCCGGACGAACAGCCACACGATCGCGCCGATGCCGCCGAGCACCAGGAGCGCGGCGAGTCCGTACAGCAGCCACGGCAGCCAGCCGCCGCCCTCGTCGTTGCCGGCGTTCTTGTCGTTGACCGGTCCGGCGGTGCCGGCCGTACCCGTGTCGGAGGGTTCTGCCGAAGCGCTGGGGGCCTTCGAGGTCAGGGTGATGTCGAACTTGACGGATTCGCCTTCGTCGGCGGATTTGCTGAGCTTCTTGGTCTCGTACCCGTCCTTGCTGACCTCGACCCGCAACGTGCCGGGCGCGATCGGATCGCTGTCACTGGACTGCAGCTTGTATTCGCCCCTGTCGTTGGTGGCGGTGGTGTGCTTCTTCCCGCCTCCGTCGGTGAGCGTCACCTTCGCGTTCTCGACCGGCTTGTCCTTCTCGGTGTCCTTGATGGTGCCGGAGACCGAGCTGACCGACTTCGGCTTGTCCTTGCCGGCGAGGTTGACCCGGAAGCCGGCGTTGTTGTTCTCGGTCTTGAAGTCCTGCGGGTACCTGACGCTGGCCTGACCATCGCCGCTGCGCGTCTCGCCGGGCGAGGGGCCGCCGTCGGCAGGCGGGCTCAGAGTAACCGTCAGCCTCTGGGAGCCACCGGAGCTGAGGTCGGAGATCCGGCAGCTGAGCGAGTTGCCATTCTTGTCGCAACGGTCCGGGCCGTCGACGATCTTCACGCCGTCCCCGCCCAACGGCACGTTGATGTCCACGTCGGCGTTGTTGACGTCGGAAGGCCCCGAGTTCGCGATGGTGAAGGTGATGTTCGCGTTGCCGCCCCCGACCTGCAGGCCGACACTGCCCGGTGACGCCGAAATCGAGAGGTCGGCCGGCCCGGCGGCCGCCGCCGGCGACGCGCCGAACGAGACGACCGCGACGGCCACGACCCCGAACAGCAGAGCTGTCGCAGCGCACACCCGGGCCAGTCGCCCGGTGCCGCCCGGTCTCACGGTTCTCACCGGCTGCACTGTCACGTCCACCTGCTTCCTCGGACAACCCCGTGCAGTACACCGTCGGTCACTATGCCTTGTCGAGGGTAAGTGGTGCGACCCGGGCCACAGTCCGCACCCGATTAGAGTCGGTGTGTGTCCTCCCGTGAGGTCGCCTTGGATACCGGGGCACCGGCCGCACTGCGCGACGCGGTACGGCTGTCCCTGGCCGTTCTGGCCCATACGGTGCCGGGCAAGGCGGTCGAGGTGAGAGTGCCGCCGTACGGGGCGGTCCAGTGCGGCCAAGGTCCCCGCCACACTCGCGGTCAGCCGCCCAACGTGGTGGAGACAGACCCTCTGACCTGGGTACGCCTGGCCGCCGGCGACCTCGCCTGGCACGACGCGGTGCACAGCGGAGCCCTGCGCGCCAGCGGGATCCGGGCCGATCTGTCGGGGCACCTGCCGTTGGTGAACACGTCGCGGGGCGACAGGTCGCTCGATGACACCGCCCAGTCACAATAAGCAACGAAACGGAGGCTCTGTGTTATCGGAGACGGCTCGCGTACACTAGCGCGAACAGCTTCAGTTCACTGGCGATCGAGGAGTGGCGGGTGCCCGGAGGCGACGGGTTGTTGACCCATGACCTCGACCCAACCAGACCAGGTCCGCAAGACGAATGCGGTCTTTTCGGGGTCTGGGCGCCGGGTGACGAGGTCGCGAAACTGGCTTACTTCGGGCTCTACGCCCTGCAGCACCGCGGCCAGGAGGCGGCGGGCATCGCGGTCAGCGACGGCTCCGGGATCGTGGTCTACAAGGACGTAGGCCTGGTCGCCCAGGTCTTCGACGAGCCGACCCTGGCCAGCTTCACCGGCCACATCGCGATCGGCCACACCCGCTACTCCACCACCGGCTCCTCCAACTGGGAAAATGCCCAGCCCACGCTGCGCTCCATGCCGGCCGGCACCACCGTCGCGCTGGCCCACAACGGCAACCTGGTCAACACCGCGGAGCTCGCCCGCCAGCTCGGCGCCGACGTCGACAGCCAGGACGCCACGAGCGACACCGCGCTGGTCTCCAGCCTGCTGGTCTCCCGCCCCGACGTCTCGGTGCAGGCCGCCGCCATGGAGCTGCTGCCCACCCTCAAGGGCGCGTTCAGCTTCACGTTCATGGACGAGCACACGCTGTACGCCGCCCGGGACGCCCACGGCGTACGGCCGTTGGTGCTGGGGAGGCTCGACCGCGGCTGGGTGGTGGCGAGCGAGAGCTCCGCGCTGGACATCGTCGGCGCGTCCTTCGTACGCGAGGTCGAGCCCGGCGAGCTGATCGCCATCGACGAGCACGGGCTGCGCAGCGAACGTTTCGCGCCGCCCACCCCCAAGGGCTGCATCTTCGAGTACGTCTACCTGGCCCGCCCCGACGCCACGATCGCCGGCCGCAACGTGTACGCGGCCCGGGTCGACATCGGCCGCCGGCTGGCCAAGGAGCACCCCGTCGACGCCGACCTGGTGATCCCGTCGCCCGAGTCCGGGACCCCCGCCGCCATCGGTTACGCCGAGGCCGCCGGCATCCCGTACGGCATGGGCCTGGTCAAGAACGCGTACGTCGGCCGTACGTTCATCCAGCCGTCCCAGACCATCCGCCAGCTGGGGATCCGGCTCAAGCTGAACCCGTTGCGCGATGTCATCCGGGGCAAGCGGATCATCGTGGTCGACGACTCGATCGTGCGCGGCAACACCCAGCGCGCGATCGTACGGATGCTGCGCGAGGCCGGCGCCGTCGAGGTCCACGTACGGATCTCGTCCCCGCCGGTGAAGTGGCCCTGTTTCTACGGCATCGACTTCGCGACCCGGGCGGAGTTGATCGCCAACGGGCTGGACACGGACGGCATCCGCCGTTCGCTCGGTGCCGACTCACTGGGCTACGTGTCGCTGTCGGGCCTCGTCACGGCGACCGAGCAGCCGGGCAACCGGTTGTGCCGGGCGTGCTTCGACGGCGAATACCCGATCCCGCTTCCAGCCGGTGACCTGATCGGCAAACACGTACTGGAGGGGCTCAGCAAGGGCGCCTTCCGTGACGAACAGGACATCGAGTCCGCTGTAAGTGGTAGCGGCGACGGCGCCGAACCCAGCGCCGACGCCGGCCAACTATCCGGAACGGCCGAAGGTACGGGTACCCCCCTGCGACGTTGACCCCTCGCAGATCCCTCGTACCACCTCGGCCCCAAAGGGGAGAGCTGTGACCCACGTGTCCGAGCGTCCGAGCAAGCGGAAGGTGACGCCCTGGAACGGCGGCACCGGCCGTAAACGCACCATCAGTTACGCCGATGCGGGCGTGAGCATCCACGCCGGGGAGGAAGCCGTGGAGCGGCTGAAGCCTCACGTACGCAAGACCTTCCGACCCGAGGTGGTCGGCGGCATCGGTGGCTTCGCCGGACTGTTCAAGTTCGACACGACGAAATACAAGAACCCCCTGCTCGCCTCCTCCACCGACGGCGTCGGCACCAAGCTGGTGATCGCACAGCAGCTCGGCATCCACGACACGGTGGGCGTCGACCTGGTGGCGATGGTCGTCGACGACATCGTCGCCTGCGGGGCGGAGCCGCTCTTCCTGCTCGACTACATCGCGTGCGGCGAAGTGGTCCCGGACCGGGTCACCGAGATCGCCGCCGGGATCAGCGACGGCTGCCGGTACGCCGGCTGCGCACTGCTGGGCGGCGAGATCGCCGAGCACCCGGGCGTCCTGCGCCCCGACGAGTACGACCTGGCCGCGACCGGAGTGGGCGTGGTCGAGACCGACGACGTACTGGGTGACCAGCGGGTCGAGGTCGGCGACGTGGTGATCGCGATGGGCTCGTCCGGTCTGCACTCCAACGGCTATTCCCTGGTACGCAGTGTGCTGCTCGGCGCCGGCCGGCTCCGGCTCGAGACCGTGATCGAGGAACTGGGCCGGCAGCGCACCCTCGGCGAGGAACTGCTCACCCCGACCAAGATCTACACCAAGGACTGCCTGGAGCTGATCAAGGAGTGCGACGTACGCGCGTTCGCGCACGTCACGGGCGGTGGGATCCCGGGCAACGTGGTCCGCGTACTGGGTTCCGAGGTGGACGCCATCGTGGACCGCTCCACCTGGCGGCCGCAGCCGATCTTCGACCTGATCTCGATGAAGGGCCGGATCGACGACGAGGAGATGGAGCGTACGTTCAACATGGGCGTCGGCATGATCGCCGTGGTCTCACCCGACGACGCCGACCGCGCCCTGGCCCTCCTCACCGGCCGCCAGGTCAACGCCTGGCCGATCGGCGAAATCATCGAAGGCTCCGGCCAAGCCCAAATGGTCGGCCACTTCACCCGCGGCTAAGCTGAGTGGGTGCATGAAGATGCGACAAACGGCATAGTCATTAGACGAGCCCGTACGGCGGACGTGAAGGCGATCCTGCGGCTCATCGATCTCTACGCGCCTGCCCGGCAGTTGCTCGCCAAGCCCGCCGTGACCCTGTACGAGGACATCCAGGAATTCCTGGTCGCCGAGTACGGCGGCCAGGCCATCGGCTGCGGCGCGCTGCACGTGATGTGGGAGGACCTCGCCGAGATCCGTACGATCGCCGTCGACCCCGACTGGCACGGACACGGCATCGGGCACCGGCTCGCCACGGGGTTGCTCGACACCGCCCGGCGGATCGGCGTCGAGCGGGTCTTCGTACTGACCTTCGAGGTCGACTTCTTCACCCGCCACGGCTTCAAACCCATCGACGGTACGCCCGTCGCGCCCGACGTCTACGAAGAGCTGCTCCGCTCGTACGACGAAGGCGTCGCCGAGTTCCTCGACCTGGAACGGGTCAAGCCGAACACCCTGGGCAACACCCGGATGCTGCTCACCCTGTAGGCGCTATCGAGTTCTCGACAGCCAGATGCCCGTATCGCGAACTGCACCCACCCGGTTGAGTGAATCGCCGCAGACTGTGGATAGCCGCCGAACCCACCCTGAGCGGAATCCGCCCGCCTGGTGGCGGCGCGGCTCTAGCGGCCGAGCGCAGTCACGAGCCGTCCGAACAAGCCGGACGGCTCGTGGTGCTATCGCCGGTGTGCGCTACCGGTCGGAAGAGGACCAGCGCGAGTCTTCGTACTCGTCCTGGTCGTCGTGGCTCCGTTCGAAGTCCTCGTCGGACCCGGACTTCGAGCCGCCGAGCTCGCGCTCCAAGGCCCTGTAGTCGGTGTCCGGGCTGTGGTACTTCAGCTCTCGGGCCACTTTGGTCTGCTTGGCCTTAGCACGGCCGCGCCCCATGGCTCGACCCCCTCGCACACTTTTGCGGGGCGGCCCCGAGAGGCAGGCCCCGACGACTTAGGCATCTCTCGTGCTCTTAACGGTACAGGCCCGGATCGAGGTTCGGCACCTCGGCCCCCTGGTGACGTGCTACTCAAAACTTCGAAATCCTGGCATCCCAGACGCGCTGCGGCGGAGCCGCCCAGGTAAGGGGCACCTCCGCCGCGAGTCGCTACGGGTTCAGGGCAACAGGATGCTGCGTAGCCGGCCGCATTCGGCCATCCGGCGCTCCGCCAGCCGATCCGCCGCCACCGCCGGCGGTACGCCTTCCGCACCGGCCAGCTGCAGGATCTGCTGGGTGGTGTCGAAGATCCGTGACGCCCGGCTGCGGGCGCGCTCGAAGTTGAATCCCTCGATCTCGTCGGCCACCTGGATCACGCCGCCGGAGTTGACCACGTAGTCGGGGGCGTACAGGATGCCGCGGTCTTCGAGCACTTTTTCGATGCCGGGGTGCGCGAGCTGGTTGTTCGCCGCGCCGCACACCACCTTCGCGGTCAGGGCCGGCACCGTGTCGTCGTTGAGGGCGCCGCCGAGGGCGCAGGGGGCGTACACGTCGATGTCGCTGGTGACCAGCGCTGCCTCGTCGGCCACGACGGTGACGGCCGGGAAGGTGCTGCGTACCCAGTCCAATGCGGCGGGTGAGACGTCGGTGACCGTGACGGACGCACCGTCGTCCAGTAGGTGCTCCACCAGGTGTTTGCCGACCTTGCCGACGCCCGCGACGCCCACGGAACGGCCGGCCAGGGTGGGCGCGCCCCAGCGGTGCTGCGCGGCGGCCCGCATGCCCTGGAAGACGCCCCACGCGGTGAGGATCGAGGAGTCGCCGGCGCCGCCGTGCTCGACGGAGCGGCCGGTGACGTACCGGCATTCCTTGGCGACGATGTCCATGTCGGCGACGTACGTGCCGACGTCGCAGGCGGTGATGTAGCGGCCGCCGAGCGACTGCACGAAGCGGCCGTACGCGCGGAGCAGGGGTTCGCTCTTGTCCTTGGCCGGGTCGCCCCAGATCACGGCCTTGCCGCCGCCGAGGTCCAGCCCGGCGAGCGCGTTCTTGTACGCCATCCCCTTCGACAGCTCCAGCACGTCGTGCAGCGCCTCTTCCTCGCTCCGGTACGGGTAGAACCGGGTGCCGCCGAGGGCCGGCCCGAGTGCCGTGGAGTAGATCGCGATGATGGCGCGCAGGCCCGACTGCGTGTCTTCGCAGAAGACCACCTGCTCGTGGCCGACTTCGCTGTCGGCCGCGGTGAACACACCCATGGTTGCTCCTGTATGAATCGGGGGGCGGAGCCCTTGTGGGGCCACGCCGACTGGCCAGCGGGTCTGCCGGCTTGCCCCGAGCGTATGCCGTACTGATCCGTAGGGTGGTCACGCGCCACCGCGCTGACCGCGTTTTGAGACAGGCCGGTCACAGCAGCAGCTGGGTCATGCCGCCGTCGATCGGCACCACCGCACCCGTGACGAACGATGCCCGGGTGCTGGCGAGGAACGCCGCCACCGCCCCGAACTCCTCCGGCTCCCCGATCCGGCCGAGTGGGGTCCTGGCCTCCGCGTTCTTCCTGAAGTCGCTGCCCAGACTCTCGATCCTGGGGGTACGGATCGTGCCCGGCGCCAGCACGTTGACCGTGATCTCGCCCGGCCCGAGCGCGGTGACCAGGGACTTCGCGTACCCGGAGACCGCGGCGCGGGCGGTGTTGGACAGCGCGAGCGTGGCGATCGGCACGCGGGCCGAGGAGGAGGCGATGAACAGGATCCGGCCCCAGCCGGCGGCCTGCAGGTGCGGGAGCGCGTACTCCACCAGCGCGATCGAGCTGAGCGTGTTGTTCTCCAGCGCCTCGCGGTAGTCGGACACCTCGAAGTCGGTGGCGGGGCCCTGCGGCGGGCCGCCGCTGTTGGCCACCACGATGTGCAGCGTGCCGTACGCGTCCACGACGGCGTCCACCCAGTCGCTCACGGCGGCTTCGTCGCGTACGTCGACGGCGTGGGTGAGGACGTCACCGCCCAGTCGCTCGGCGGCGGCGGCGAGCCGGTCGGGGTCGCGGCCGCCGATCGAGATCTTGGCGCCGTCCGCGCGTAGCGCCTGCGCGACCGAGAACCCGAGGCCGCTGCTGCCGCCGGCGATCAGCGCCACCTTGTCGTTCAGTCCGAGATCCATACCTGCTCCTTCCGCCCTGCTCAGTCTGCCGGCGAGCGGTTCGTGGGAGGATCGCGCCGTGCCGTCACCGTACTGTGCCTACCTGCGGGTGTACGAGCCGCTGATCGCCTTCAGCCGGGAGCAGCAGCAGCTCTGGCGGGTGTACGCGGCCGAAGGCCGTGCGCCGTCGACCGCCGACGGGCCCGGTCTGCAGCGGAAGCTGGTGATCGACGCGCTCGGGGTCGGCTGGACCCGGCTGCCCGAGCTGCCCGACGAGGCGTACGTCATGGAGGACTCCGGATCGGTGCTGGTCTGCCCGTGGGATCTGCGGCAGCAGGTCGCCGACGCCGCGCTGTCCGCTCGGCAGGGCGTGCCGTCGGGGCTGGCCGACGCGTTCGTACCGCCGTCGCTGGTGACCGTGGCGCAGCAGGTGAGCGCGCAGTGGCAGGACGGCAGCCGGGCATTGGAGGACGGCACCGCCAAGCTGCACGAGCAGTCGTCGTGCTGGACCATCCCGTTGCGCTGGTTCGTCTACGTCGACCTCGACGAGAAGGAGCTGTCGCTCGGCGCCGAACGCCGGCTGCGGTACCGCACGTCGATGGCGCGGGCGCGGCGGCGGGCGCACCGGGGGCTGTCGGTGCTGCGTCGCTCGGTGGGCGACACGCCGATCACCGAGGCGGTCGAGCAGGGTGCCCGGTGGTTGGAGGAGTTCCATCCCCGGTCGGTGGTCGAGCTGGACTACGGTGGCCTGACCGCCCTGCTCAGCGACGACCAACTCAGCGAGGACGACTCGCCTGGGCTGGCCGCCGAGGGGCTCGCCGCGCTGGCCCGGGAGGACCCGGAAGCGGCGAGCGGAGCGTACGAGGGACTGGTCGACAGGTGGCGGTCGATTCAGCTTTTGGAGCGATGTAACTAATCCGACACTGACAAAACAGCATAAATACCGCATTCTTCAACCAAGGGTCCACGGATAATCATCCGTTCGGCCCATGTCGGACATCAGGGACAGGCCGGACGATGTAAGAGCGTCGGCCGGCGGGACCCTGGCCGGGGTTGTCAGCACTTGTGGAGGAGTGACCGATGGCATCGCGTACACATGAGCCAGAGCCGTTGCTAACGCCGGCCGAGGTTGCGTCGATGTTCCGCGTGGACCCGAAGACCGTAACCCGGTGGGCCAAGGCGGGCAGGCTCAGTGCGATTCGTACGCTTGGGGGGCACCGCCGCTACCGCGAATCTGAGGTACGCGCGCTGCTTCAGGGAGACATCCCGCAGCAGCGTCAAGGCGAGTGAAAGCGCTCCGACCCTCGTCGGAGACGAAGCGTGGCCGGTGCGTCAGCACCGGCCACACGCATGTGGTGAGATGGTCGGGTGACCCGTTCCGCGGACGTCCTGGCTGAGCAGTTCGCTGAGCAGCGGTCGCACCTGCTGGGGGTCGCCTACCGGCTGTGCGGGTCGTTCGCCGACGCCGAGGACGCGGTCCAGGAAGCCTGGCTGCGACTGTCCCGAGTGGACGCGAGCGAGATCCGCGACCTCCGGGCGTGGCTCACCACGGTGGTCGCCCGGATCTGCCTCGACTCACTGCGATCGGCCGCCTCGCGCCGGGAGCGGTACGTCGGCCCCTGGCTGCCGGAGCCGGTGGTCACGCCCGTCGCCGCCGACGATCCCCTGGAACAGGTGGTACGCGACGACGGCGTACGGATGGCGGCCATGGTGGTGCTGGACAACCTGACGCCGGAGCAGCGGGTCGCCTTCGTCCTTCACGACGCGTTTTCGGTGCCGTACAAGGAGATCGCCGAAACCCTGCAGTGCAGCGAGGTCGCCGCGCGGCAGCACGCGTCGCGGGGGCGGCGCGCCGCCGCGGAAGCCGACCCCCCGCCGCGGGCCGCGATGGCCGAGCAGCGTTCGTTGCTGGAGCGGTTCCTCGCCGCCTTCCTCGCCGGTGACACCGCCGGCGTGGTGGCGCTGCTGCATCCCGACGCGGTGCTGGTCGGCGACAGTGACGGCAAGGCCCGTACGGCGACCCGCGAGATGGTCGGCGCCGACAAGATCGCGCGGTTCCTGTTCGGGCTGTTCGACCGGTACGGCACGGAGAAGGCGCACGCCGGCACGTTCGTGCTGGTCAACGGCGATCTCGGGATCGCGATGCCGGAGTTGCCGGGCGACGACGAGACCTGGCCGCTGTCGCGGCGGGTCACCGGCTTCGTCATCGAGCACGGCCGGATCGTACGGATCTACGACGTGGTCAACCCGGACAAGCTCACCCGCGCCTGGTGGTGATCGCCGCGGCTGGCTGATCCGCGCCGGGGATCTGGCACGCGTCGCTGAAGCCCTGGTCGGTGATGCCCAGCGCGCTGTTGGTGCGGGCCCGCATGTTCTCCAAGGCGATCGCGTACGTCAACTCGATGGTGCCCTTCCGGCCGAAGACGGCGACCAGGTCGGCGACCTGCTCGTCGGTGACCGTCACCGGGGACGCCGTCATCGCGTCGGCGTACCGGATCGCGAGTCGTTCCGGGTCGCTGTAGTGCGGGGAGTCGGCGTAGTCGTCGATCCACCTCAGGCGGTCCACGTCGAGGCCGCCGAGCCGCTGCAGCATGGTGCCGAAGTCCACGCACCACGAGCAGCCGAGCCGCTGCGCCACCCGGTAGACCGCGATCTCCCGTACGTTGGCCGGCAGTGTGGTGGCGGCCTTCTCGTACGCCATCTCGTGCCGGCCGCCGGCGATCAGCAACCTCGGGTGATGCGCCGCCACGGTCATCGGCTCGGGCACCGCTCCGTAGCGTCGGCGGGCGTACCAGTACGCGATTCGCAACAACCAGCCGGTGTGCTCCGCCGCCACACCAGGGATCCGGGGCATCTCCTGCTCCTTCGTCATCGGCTACATCACAGGGACGAGACCGCGAGTCGCGGTGTGACAGCCCGCGACGGCGGGAGTCCGTAATGTCGTAGCTGTGAACAGTCGACCTGGGGAGGTGACGGTGTCGGGATGGCGGGCGAACCTGTACGGCAGCGTCGCCGTCCTCGCCCTGATCGCCGCGATCTCGTACGGTCTCCCCGCCGTCGACGCGGCCTTGCCGGACAACCGCGTGATCCCGGCCGGATCCCGGATCACCGTCGGGCACGGGGTGAGCGAAGTGCCGCCCCGGGGGTCGCTGTTGGACAGCGCCGAAACCTCGCCGAACGACGGGCGGCTGGTGCTCGAGGTGCACGGCGCCCGCTACCGGATCACGGTCTCCCCGTACGAGGGGACGCTGCGTGAGGCGACGGCGCGGCTGCGGGGGCGGATCGGGGCGTTTCCTGGGTATCAGATAACCGGCCCGTCGTACTGGTTGGCCACCGATGACGGGGTGGTCGGCATGGAAGGCCGGTTCGGGTCGGCCCGGCGGGACGGTTACTTCGCGGTCTTCGTATCGGGCGGGCTGGTGGTCGAGGTGGTGGCGCAGGGCGTGGGCTTCGCACTGAGTGGGACGCTGGCCGACGTACAGCGCAGTGTCGCGACGATCCATTTCGGGGTCGCCGGATGAGCGCCGAAACGCCCGCCGAGGGCATGGGTGCCGCTGCGTTAGGCGCGGTCAGCCCGGCGGTACGCGGCTGGGCGATCAACCCCCGGTTGCCGGCGTTCTGGCTGGTGGCGGGCCTGCTCGGGTTCGGCGCCTGGCGGGTCGGCGGCATGATCCACCGGGCGATCTCGTTCTACCCGCTGCCGGCGCTGGCGGCCCTGCTGCTGTTCGCCCTGTACGCGATCCCGTTCGTCCTCGTGGTGCGGTCGCTGGACTACCTGGAGGAAGAGCCGCCGGTGCTGCTGGCGGTGGCGTTCGGCTGGGGCGGCCTGGTCGCCACCTCGTTCGCGATCCCGGCCAACGCGGCCGTACGCAACATCGTCGCCAACCTGACCTCGCCAGGGTTCGCCGACTCGTGGGGCCCGGCGATCTCGGCGCCGCCGGTCGAGGAGACCTTGAAGCTGCTCGGGGTGATCGCGATCGCGCTGCTGGCCCGGCAGCAGATCAACAGCACCCTCGACGGCTTCGTGTACGGCGCCCTGGTCGGTCTCGGCTTCCAGGTCGTCGAAGACTTCGTGTACGCGGTCAACGCCGTCGCCCAGGCCGACCACGCCGGCCACGACGACTGGGTCTCGCCGCTGGTCGGCACCTTCCTGGCGCGGGGCTTCCTGGGCGGCCTGTGGAGCCACACCATGTTCACCGCGCTGGCCGGTGCCGGGGTCGGCTACGCGCTGACCCACCTGCAGCGTCGCTGGATCCGCCGGATCGGGTTCGCGGTGTTGGCCTCCGCCGGCGCGTGGGCGTTCCATTTCGTGTGGGACAGCCCACTGCTGCTGGAGGGATTCGGGTTCGGCCTCGGCGGCGTCCTGGCCGTGGTGGTGCTGAAGGGACTACCCGGTCTGGTGGTCGTACTGCTGTTGGTACGGGCCGCGCTCCACCATGAAGCAGCGTTCTACTCGAAGCTTCTGTTACGGGTTTCCGATCACAGGTTGATAACAGAAGATGAGGTTGCCGTACTGGTGAAAGGCCGCAATCGGCTCGCCGCGCGACGCTACGCCCGCAGCCGTCGCGGCGTCCGCGCGGCCGCAGCGATGCGCCGGTTACAGCGCGCCCAGGCGCGCTACGCGGTCGAGTTGAGCCGCCACGCCCACGGCCGTGCCGAGGCCGCCGGCAGCCGTCGTACCACCGCCTTGAAGAAACGGGAGTACGACGTCAGCCAGGCCCGGCAACGCCTGCGTGACCTGGGTATCGAGCGGGTGAGCCTGCCGGAACTGGCGCCGCACACGTGGACCGGCCTGCTGTCGATCGGGCTCGGCCTGCTCGGGGTGGTGGTGCCCGCGGTGGCTCTGCCGGCGATCGGACTGGCCCTCGCCGGACTGTGGCGGGCACGCCGCCGCCGGGCCGTACCCGACAGCTGGTACGTCGACGGGCTGATGGTCAGCGGCATCGGTTTAACGCTCTGGATGGTCAGTTATGTCCTCTTCGACGCGGGCAGTCGCTGACTTGACGAATCCGGCTCGATAGATATCTATGTACGGATGCAGGGGCCCGAAAGGGCCTCGCGCGCGCTGTGACGGCTTGCCCCGTCGCGGTGCCCACCCCCGGGGCGGACTCGGATCGTCGGTGTGCGGACAGCACACCGGTGTCGGGGCCGCTGTTACGTCCCAAGGAGGATCCGTGCTGTCTGCGCTACGCGAGCATTCGCGTGCCCGACTCAAAACCACCTTCACCGCGGCGGTCGCCGCCGCGGCCGTACTGGCGCTGGCGATGCCGGCGGCGGCCGACCCGGTCCAGGGCAAGTACGGCGGCCACCTGGCGGGCTCCGAGTCCACCGCGAAGCTGAAGACGCCGTCCGGCAAGGACGTCACCTTCCACACCTCGCTGTTCAAGCTGGAGACCGGCGGCAAGACGCTGCTGGCGTACTGCATCGAGGCGAACACCGAGCTGGACCCGCACGCCGGATACGGCGAGGCCGGCTGGAAGGACACCACGCTCGGCGACCGCGCCAAGTACGTCAACTGGATCCTGCACCACTCGGTGCCGTTCCTGAGCCTGGACCAGCTGGGGACCGACGCCGGTCTCGGGCACGCCCCGTCGCTGCAGGACGCGGCCGCGGGTACCCAGGCGGCGATCTGGAGCTACAGCGACGGCTACAAGCTGCGCCTGGGCGAGAACCCGGCCGACGTCGAGGCGGTCTACAAGTACCTGACCAGCGACAAGAACACCGGCCTGGAGAACGAGCCGGCACCGACCCTGTCGCTGTCCCCGGAGAGCGTCTCCGGCGAGCCGGGCAAGCTGCTCGGCCCGATCGAGGTGACCACCTCGGCCAAGCAGGTCGACGTGTCGCTGGGCAACGCCCCGGAGGGCGCGAAGCTGCTCGGCCCGGACAAGAAGACCGAGGTCACCAAGGCCGCGAACGGCGACAAGCTGTGGGTCTCCGTACCGAAGGGCACGGCGGACGGCGCCGCCACGGTCAAGGCCGACGTGGTCGCCAAGGTCTCGCCGGGCCGGGTGTTCACCGGTGACCGCAAGACCCAGACCCTGATCCTCGCCGGTTCCGAGGAAGTGGCGGTGCACGACGAGGTGGCGGTCAACTGGACCCACACCCCGACCGCGGCCCCGGGCTCGGAGTCGGAGCAGGTCTGCAAGCCGAACGCCGGCCTGAAGGTCACGCTCACCAACACCGGCGACGCCCCGGCGGAGTTCACCGTCAAGTACGGCGACACCACGGAGAAGGAGACCGTCAACGGCGGTGAGGCGAAGTGGAAGGTCCTGCCGGTCAAGGAGGACACCGCGTACGACGTGACCGTGACCTCGGGTGACTACTCGAAGGAGTACAAGGGCGTCCTGAACTGCCTCGCGGACACCCCGAAGCCATCGCCCTCCGGCACCGGCGGCGGCCTGCCGACCACCGGTTTCGGCAACCTGACCACGATCCTGGGCACCGGCGCCGGCCTACTGGCCGCGGGTCTGGTCCTGCTGTTCGTGGTACGCAAGCGTCGCCAGACCGCCGCCTGACGGTCTGACAGCTCGCGACGGCGGGCCCGGTGCTCCGGCACGGGGCCCGCCGCTTTGTGCCTCGGCGTACCCCCTGGCGGGGCAGAACGACCCGGCGGAACGTGGGCGCGCAGCAGCGGACCCGGGCGGGTCACGCCTCCACCCGGGTCCGCGCATCTGGGGACGGTGCAGTTATGGGCTCAGCCTCGCGGCCGTGTTGCCGTGCTGTTGTTCTCGAGACGGCGTCACTGCGGCTTCGTGACGCCGTCGCCGCTGTAGACCGTGGTGTCGACGGTGCCGTCCTCGTCGCGGTCGACGTTCACCACGTCGATGTCGCCGTCCTCGTCCAGGTCCCGCCCCGCGGTGTCGGTCACGCCGTCGGAGTCCGAGTCGACCAGTACGGTGTCCGCCCGCCCGTCGTAGTCGGTGTCCTGTACGGCGGCGTCGATCCGGCCGTCCTCGTCGCGGTCGACGGCGACCGTGTCGACCAGGCCGTCGGCGTTGGTGTCGGTGGCGAGCCGGTCGGCGTACCCGTCGTTGTCGGTGTCGCTGACCACGGAGTCGAGCTTGCCGTCACCGTCGGTGTCGTACGCCACGTGCTCGGCGTCGCCGTCGCCGTCGGTGTCGACGGCGACCATGTCGGCACGGCCGTCGTCGTCGGTGTCGGCGACCATGGTCTCGGTGCCGTCGCTGTCGTGGACCACGGTGACGTTGTCGGCCTGGCCGTCGCCGTTGACGTCGATGTCGTAGCTGTCGCTCATGGTGTCCCGCCCTTGGTGAGTTCGTGTATGACTTTGAGGCTAGGGCTCGATCTTCTCCCGGTGGTCCCGGCTTCGTGCCAGCGACCCGGCCCTGACCTGTGTAAACGCCGCCTCGTTTGGGTAGAGAAAGAACCATGAGAGAGGTTCAGGTGGATCTGGAACACCTGCGCGGCGCGCTCGGTGGCGACGTGTACGGGGTTGGCGGAGAACGGATCGGCACCTTGACCAGCGTGTACGTCGACGACGAGTCCAGCGATCCAGAGTGGATCGAGGTCAAGACCGGACTGCTGAAGCACCGGTTGGTGCCGCTGGACCACGCACAGGTGGCGCCGGACCGGGTGGATGTGCCGTACGAGCGGCGGATCGTGGAGCGTACGCCGAAGGTGAAGCCCGACGACGGGCTGGTGCTGCCCGACGACGAGCAGCGCATCTACCTCTACTACGGCCTGCCCCGCGAGGAGCACACCGCACACGCCCTGCGCCCCGCCTGACCAGCTAGACGGTCGCGGGTTGGGTGACGCGTACCCGGCCGTTGTCGACGTGGACGACCAGGTCGGCCTGTGCCGCCTCCTCGGCGCGGTGGGTCACGTGCAGCACGGTCCGCCCGCGTAGCGTCGACCGGAGCCGGTTCAGCACGGCCTGTGCCGTACCCAGGTCCAGGTGGGCGGTCGGTTCGTCCAGGAGTACGAGTTCCGCGTCGTCCGCGGCGACCAGCGCCCGGGCCAGTGCCAGCCGCTGCGCTTCGCCGCCCGACGTGGTGGCGCCGTTGCCGTCGAGCCGGGTGTCCAGCCGCCAGCCCGCGAGCCCCGCGACGGCGAGCGCCCAGGTCAGCCGCTCGTCGTCCGCCTTCGGGTCCGCGAGCCGCAGGTTCTCCCGGATCGTGGTGGACACCAGCTGCGGCTCCTGCGGGCACCAGGCGACCCGTTGCGGGATCCGCGCCACACCGTGCCGCGCGGGCAGGAACCCGAGCAGCAGGGCGAGCAGCGTCGACTTCCCGGCGCCGGAAGGCCCGACCACGGCGACGTGGGCACCGACCGGGATGTCCAGGTACACGTCACGCAGCGCCGGCTCCGCCGAGCCCGGCCAGCCGACGTCCACTCCGGACAGTCGTACCGCGGGGGAGGCCGGCGCCGTCGCCGGTCGCGGTGTCTGGTCCGCCTCCGCCAGCGTCGCCGCGACCCTGCCATAGGTGGTACGCAGTGAGTCGTAGCCGGCCACCGCCGGGGGCACCGTGACCAGCACCTCGGTGAGCACCAGCGGCACCAGCGCGATCACCGTGATCAGCACCGGATCGATTCGGCCGGCCGTCAGCCAGACACTGACCGCGGCCGCGGCGCCGGTGCACGCGACGATCAGCGCCGTCGCCGCCCCGTTGCCCAGCGCTTGGCGGCGGGCCCGGCTGGTCAGCTCGGCGTCGGCCCTGGCCAGCTCGGTCTGCCGGCCACGTGCCGCACCGAAGGCGAGCAGGTCCGGCGCGGCGTCCAGCAGCGTGAGCACCTGCTGCGCGATCCGGCGCCGCCCGTCGGCCAGTCGGGACGTGGCGCGCCGCTCCAGCAGGACGGTGAGCGCGGCCCCTCCGACACCGGCGACCAGGACCGCGGCGGCCAGCGCCAACCCGGCGGCCGGCGCCAGCGCCGTCTGCACCGACACCGCCCCGAGACAGACCAGCCCCACCACGATCGGCGGTACGAGCACCCGCGGCGTCAGGTCCCGTACGGCGTCCACGTCGTCGACCAGCCGTCGCAGTCCTTCACCGCGGTGCAGCGAGAGCGTACGGGCGGGGCCGAGGCGTACCAGGGCGTTCCAGAGGCGTACCCGGAGGCCGATCGCGGTACGGAAGGCGGCGTCGTGGGTGACGAGCCGCTCGACGTACCGGAGGGCGGCCTTGCCCAGCCCGAAGAACCGTACGCCCACGATCGCCACCGACAGGGTGAGGATCGGCGGGTGCAGCGACGCCTTGGCGATCAGCCAGGCCGAGGTGGCGGTGAGCGCGACCCCGGCCAGCAGCGCCGCCGCGCCGAGCAGCGCGCCGCCGAACGTACGCCGGGTGACCAGGTGACGCACCGTCGGCCGTACGCCACCGGCGGTCGGCGCCTGGGCCAACGCCGGTGCCGCGGCCGGCGGGCTGGGCATGCTGTCGGCGACGCCGCGGTGTGCCGCCAGGACGACCGCGACGCCGGTCTCGGCGACGTGGCGTACCGCGGACATGACCTGGGCCGCGGTGGCGTCGTCGAGGTGGGCGGTCGGCTCGTCCAGCAGCAGCAACGTGGCGCCCCGGTCGACGCGCAGCAGCGCCCTGGCGACGGCGACCCGCTGCCGTTCCCCGGTGGACAGTTCGGTGATCGGCCGGGCGAGCAGGTGCTCGGCGGCGACCCGCCCCGCCACGGCGGCCAGCTCGTCCCGGGACGCGTCGGGTACGGCGAGCAGCAACTCGTCGGTCACCGTGCCGCCGGTGAACGCCGGCCGCTGCGGCGCCCACGCGACGCTGCGTCGCCACGCTTCGGGGTCGACGTCCGCGAGATCCACTCCGCCGACCGTGACCCGTCCGGAGTCCGGCCGTGCGAATCCCAGCAGCACAAAGAAGGCGGTCGACTTCCCCGAGCCACTCGGCGATTCGAGCCGGACGATCTCGCCCGGTCGCACGGTGAAGGACAACCCGTCCGGCGCGTACCCGTCGCGGCGACTCACCCGCAGCTCACGCACCTCGACCGTGCCGCTCGGCGGCGGCACCGGGGCGGCTGGTCCCGGGTTTTGCGGCGCTGTCGAGTCGAGTACGGCGGCGACCCGGCGTACGGTCTCGACGCCGTCTTCGCTGGCGTGGTGGGCGGCGCCGGCGGCGCGTAGCGGCAGGTAGCACTCCGGGGCGAGGATCAGCACCATCAGCCCGACCGCGAGGGTCAGGTCGCCGGTGACCAGCCGCAGTCCGATCCCCACGGCGATCAGCGCTACGGAGAGGGTCGCCACGAGTTCGAGCACGAAGGCGGACAGGAACGCGACCTTCAAGGTCCCCAGCGTGGCGCGCCGGTGCGCCTCGGAGACCCGGCGTACGGCGGTGGCCTGGGCGGAGGCGCGCCGGAAAGCGGTGAGTACGGGCAGCGCGCGTACCAGCTCGTACAGGTGGCGGGAGAGCCGGGCGGTGGCGTCGGCGGCCGTGCTGACGCGGTCCCGGGTGTGCAGCCCGACCAGCGCGGCGAACACCGGGATCAGCGGCACCGTGAGCACGACCAGCACGGCCGACGGCCAGTCCGTCCACAGGATCGCCGCCCCGATCCCCAGCGGTACGACCAGCGACGTCACCACCGCCGGCAGGTAGACCGTGAAGTACGCGTCGAGCGCGTCCAACCCCTTCGTGGCCAGCACCGTCAGGTCGGAGACGCCCCGGGCGGCGATCCACTCGGGGCCGAGCGCGAGCGACCGGTCGAGCAGCGCGGCACGCAGCTCCTGCTTCGTACCGGCGGCGGCCCGGGCGGCCACCACCTGGGTGGCCCAGCTGAGCAGCGCCCGTGCCACGACCGCGCCCGCCAGCACCACCAGAAAGCCCCCGAGCGGTGACCCCGACGTGCCCGGCAGCCCGCCCACCCAGCTGAGCGGTGACCCAGCGACTGACGTGCCGAGCGACGACGAGCCGAGCGACGACGCGGACGAGCCGTGCGCCGGGGCCGACATCAGTGACGCGACCAACGACGCGAGCGCCCACGCCTGCGCCACCAGCGCGCCGGCACTCAACGCAGCCAGTGCCGCGCAGACCAGCAGCGCCCGGCGCGCCGTCGGCGACAACCGCGGCAACACGCCGAGCGGCCCCCGACCGCCCTGCCGACTGCGAGGCACCCCGCGGCCGCGCGGCTCGCGGCTCACGGCACCTGGACCGGCGGCAGCTGCCGGGTCGAGATCCGGCGCCGGAACACCCAGTACGTCCACCCCTGGTAGACCAGGACGGCCGGCGTACCGAACAGCGCGACCCAGCTCATCACCGTCAGGGTGTACGAGCTCGACGCCGTACCCGCGATCGACAGCGAGTACGCAGGATCCACAGTGGACGGCACCACGTTCGGGTAGAGCGCGCCGAACAGCGCGATCACGGTGCCGGCCACCGCGACCCCGAGCAGGCCGAACGCCTGCCCTTCGCGACCGGCGCGCAGCCGCAGCCACGCGGCCACGGCGGCGGCCAGGATCACGGCCACGACGGCCCAGAGCCACGGCTTGCCGTACGCAATCTGGATGACGAGCAACAGGGCAACCAGCGGAAGCAGCGCCACGGGCCCGGCGCGCAACGCGAGCGCGCGCGCCCGGTCCCGGATCGGGCCGTCGGTCTTGAGGGCGATGAACACGGCGCCGTGCACCAGGGCGTAGCCGGCGACGGCGACGGCGCCGAGCAGGCTCTCCGGCCGGATCATCGCCAGCATGCCGCCGACGCGGTCACCGTTCGCGTCGAGCGGCAGGCCGACCACGTTGGTGGTGAGCACCGCGCCGACGCCGAGCGCCGGGATCCACGAGCCGACGCCGATCACCAGGTCCCAGCCGCGGCGCCAGCGGTCGGAGTCGACCTTGCCGCGGTACTCGAACGCGACCCCCCGCCCGATCAGCGCCAACAGGAACAACAACAACGGGATGTACGCGGTGGAGAACAGCGAGGCGTACCAGCCGGGGAAGGCGGCGAACGTGGCGCCGCCGGCGACCAGCAGCCAGACCTCGTTGCCGTCCCACACCGGGCCGATCGTGTTGATCATGACTCGCCGGTCGGCTTCGCCGCGACCGAGGATCGGCAGCAGCATGCCGACGCCGAAGTCGAAGCCCTCCAGGAACAGGTAGCCCAGCCAGAGCACCGCGATGATCAGGAACCACAGGATTGGCAGCGTCATCGAGGCACTCCTCAGTACGCGAACGCGAGCACGTCGCGTTCCTCGTCGGACTCCGGTTCGGCCCCCGCGTCGGGCATCACTCCGGCGATGCCGGCGCGGACGTACCGGCGGAGCAGGAAGAACTCGACCACCGCGAGTACGCCGTACACCAGGGTCAGCGAGACCAGCGAGACCCAGACTTCGGCGACCGACAGGCCGGACACGCCGACCGCGGTGTACATGAACACCCCGTCGATCCCGGTCGGGTTGGGCGCGACCACGAACGGCTGCCGCCCCATCTCGGTGAAGATCCAGCCGAAGCTGTTGGCCAGGAACGGCGTCGCGATGGCGAACAGCGCCAGCCGGGAGAACCACCGGCCGCGCGGGAACCGGCCACGCCGGGTCAGCCACAGGGCGGCCGCGGCGCCGAGCGCGGCGAGCGCCCCGAACCCGATCATCAGCCGGAACCCCCAGTACGTCACCGGCAGGTTCGGTACGTAGTCGATCGGCTTGCCGGCCAGGTCGCCGAGGCGCGGATCGTCGGGGTAGTTGTCGCCGTACCTGGCCCGGTACGCGGGGGTCAGCTCGTCGACACCCTTCACCTCGGACTTCAGGTCGCTGTTGGCCAGGAACGACAGCAGCGCCGGGATCGGGATCGACTTCACGTTCTCGCAGTCGGGACGGCGTACGTCACCCCAGGCGAGGACGGAGAATCCGGCCGGCTGTTCGGTCTGGCACAGCGCCTCGGCGGAGGCCATCTTCATCGGCTGCTGCTGGAACATCAGCTTCGCCTGGATGTCCCCGGAGAACACCAGCGCGAGGAAGGCGACCAGCCCCACCCAGCCGCCCAGCTTCAACGACGCCCGCCACGCGTTGTAGTCCCTTTCGGCGTTGGCCGCGTCGGCTTCGGCGGCCTCGGCGCTGGCTGCGGGAATCACGGCGGGAGTCGCGCTACGGGTGCGGGCGATCTGCCAGGCGGCGATGCCGACCAGGAAGGTGCCGGCGACGGCGAAGGCCCCGGCGACGGTGTGCGGGATCGTCGCCAGTGCGGTGTTGTTCGTCAGTACGGCCCAGATCGACGTCAGTCGCGGCCGGCCGTCCACCAGCTTCACCCCGACGGGGTGCTGCATCCACGAGTTGGCGGCCAGGATGAAGTACGCCGACGCCACCGTGGCCAGCGAAAACGCCCAGGCACAGGCCAGGTGCAGCCGCTTCGACAACCGGTCCCAGCCGAAGATCCACAGCCCCAGGAACGTCGACTCGACGAAGAACGCGACCAGGCCCTCCATCGCCAGCGGGGCGCCGAACACGTCACCGACGAACCGGGAGTACGCGCTCCACGACATCCCGAACTGGAACTCCTGCACGATCCCGGTGACCACACCCATCGCGAAGTTGATCAGGAGCAGCTTGCCCCAGAACTTCGTCATCGCGAGGTAGTGGGGCTTGCCGGTGCGTACCCACGCGGTCTGCATCCCGGCGACCAGCACCGACAGTCCGATGGTCAGCGGCACCATCAGGAAGTGGTAGACGGTGGTGATGCCGAACTGCCAACGAGCGAGATCAAGAACGTCCACGACGTACACCCTCCACGACAGGCGCGATGCGTCGGCAGGTGCCGCGGTCCCGTACGTCAGGACGTTGGTCCTGTCGGCGAAAGGTCCTTCTGACGCTAAGCCTCGGCATTCGTACGGTGACGATCACCCATCGTCAGTGTGACCGGTATCGCCTGGGCCGGGGGCCGGCACGCCGGGTAGCGTCACGTGCTGTGACGTTTGATCCCTTGGCGGCGATGCAGGGCCCGCTCGGCAAACTGGCCGAGCAGATGGGCATCCAGATCGTGGAGGCCAATCTGGAACGGGTCGTCGGCACCATGCCGGTGGCGGGCAACGAGCAGCCGATGGGCCTGCTGCACGGCGGCGCGTCGTGCGTTCTGGCCGAGACGCTGGGCTCCACCGGCGTCAACCTGCACACCCTCCCCGAGCGGTACGCCGTCGGCCTGGAACTCAACGCCAGTCACCACCGGTCGGCGACCTCGGGCGTGGTGACCGGTGTCGCGACCCCGATCCGCATCGGCCGTACCGTCGGCACGTACGAGATCGCGATCAGCGACGAGGCGGGCAAGCGGGTCTGCACCGCCCGGCTGACGTGCGCGATCCGGCCGATGCCACAGGCCTGAAGTGCACAGCGCTAGGGCGTTATCACCAGGCAGGTGCTGCTGGCGGTGGCGAGCAGCTTGCCGGCCGAGTCCCGTACGTCGGCTTCGGCGAACGCGATCCGCCGGCCGGGCTTGGTGACCCAGCCGTGGGCGGTGAGCTCGCCGGTGTGGCCGTGGATCGGCCGCAGGTAGTTGACCTTGATCTCGGCCGAGGTGTAGCCGACGCCGGCCGGCAGGGTGGTGTGCACCGCGCAGCCGGCGGCGGAGTCGAGCAGCGTACAGACCAGGCCGCCGTGGACCACGCCGATCGGGTTGTACGCCGACTCGTCCGGCGTACAGGCGAAGACCATGTCACCGTCGCCGACGCTGACCGCGCGGAAGCCGAGCAGGTTGCCGATCGGCGGCGGTGGCAGCTTGCCGTCGATCATCGCCTGGATGAAGTCCCGGCCGGACATCGCCGCACCGGCTTGCGCGGTCCGAAGCGGGTCGTGCCAGGTCACGGTCTTGCTGCGCGGTTCGCCCCAGTCGGTCATGGCCGTACCCTAGCGGTTTGGGTTCAATTGCTGAACCCAGTTGTGCGAGAATGGGACGCATGCCACGCACCTGCTCGGTCGCCGAGACCCTCGAGCTGATCGGCGAGCGTTGGTCGCTGCTCGTACTCCGAGAGGTCTTTCTGGGGGTACGCCGGTTCGACGCGATCCAGGTCGCGACCGGTGCGCCGCGCGCGGTGCTGGCGACCCGGTTGAAGAAGCTGGTCGACGTCGGGGTGCTGCGGCGGGAGACGTACCGGGAAGCGGGCGACCGGCCCCGCGCCGAGTACCGGCTGACCCCGGCCGGCCGGGAGTTGCAGCCGGTGCTGACCGCGCTGATGCAGTGGGGCGACCGGCACCTGACCTGGCGAAATGGCCCGCCGCTGGTGGTGACGCATGCCGACTGCGGGGCGCCCGTCCGCGCCACCCTGCGCTGCGCCGCCGGGCACGTGCTCGACGACACCGGCCGGCAGCTGCGGGCTGGGCCCGCTCAGAGGCCCGCTTAGACGAGCACCAGGTCGACGCCGACGTTGCCCCGGGTCGCGTTCGAGTACGGGCAGACCTGGTGCGCCTTGGCGACCAGCTCTTCGGCGACCTCGCGCTCGGCACCGGGAATGCTGACGTTCAGGGTGACCGCCAGGCCGAAGCCGCCGCCGCCGTTCGCGCCGATGCCGACCTGGGCCGCGACTTCGCTGCCCTCGACCGGCACCTTGGCCTTGCGGGCGACCAGCTGCAGGGCACTGTGGAAGCAGGCCGCGAAACCGGCGGCGAACAACTGCTCGGGGTTGGTGGCGGCGCCGCCCGCGCCTCCCAGCTCGCGCGGGATGGCCAGCTGCTCGTCCAGTACGCCGTCCGAGGACCGTACGTGGCCGGCCCGGCCGTTGCCCGTCGCGATCGCCTCGGCGGTGTAGAGCGTCTTCATCTCGGGGACTCCTTCGTGGTGGGGTTACCCGAGCCTACCGCAATTCGATTGTGCACAACTAGATTGTGCGACGAGCGCCACACTGGCCGCAATGGGATGGGTTAGCGTTCCACGATCAGTCGGCCGTCGAGGGAGCGCGTGGTGGGTCGCAGACCGGAGCAGGAGATCGGGCTGCTGTTCGACGTCTTCGTGGCAGAGGAGCGGGTCGGCCAACTGCTGCGCCTGGCGCTGGCTCCGCTCGGTCTCAAGCCGATGGAGTACGCCGTGACCAGCCTGCTCGCCACGCTCGGCCCGAAGACCCCCGGCGAGCTGGCGAAGATCACCGCGATGCGGCCGTCCACGTTGTCTGGTTACCTCACCACTCTCACCAGCCGGGGGCTGGTCCACCGAGCGCCGGCGCCGGTGGACGGGCGGTCGGCCGTCCTGGAGTTGACCCCGGAGGGCGAGCGGATCCACGAGGCGGCGGTGGCGACCGTACGACGGCGGATGGCGCGGCTGCGTACGGAGCTGCGTACGCCGGTGGCGACCGTACGCACCGCGTTGCATGATCTCTCCGACGCGCTGGACCGCACCATCGCGGCCACCGACGGCGCAGGCGACGATCCCGCGGCGACCCGGTAACGATTCGAGTTCGAACTATTTCCCGCAGTGCCGAGGCAGGGCAATCTAGTTCGAGTTCGAACTAGTTGCGCCTCCCCGGGAGCCTGCCATGAAAATGCGCCACCTCGCCGTGACCGTGATCATCGCGGCCGCCGTCGCCGTACCGGTGGCGCCTGCCGCCGCGGCTCCGCCCGGCGCATCACCGGCCGCCACCGCCGATCGGCCCGCTCTGCCGTCGACGTACGTGGTGTCGACCGACCAGGGCGTCCTGCCGGAGGGGATCGGGATCGCACCCGACGGCACCATGTACGTCACCGGCACCGGCAACGGCGACGTCTACCGCGGCCACGTCACCGCCGCGTCCATGCGACGGTTCGCATCGGGGGCCGTCGACGGGCGCGGCTTCGCGGCCGGTGTCCACGCCGACGCCAGGGGCCGGGTCTTCGTGGCGGCCAAGGGAACGTTGGACGTGTACTCCGCCACCGGCCGGCTGATCGCTCGGCGGGCGGCATCGTCGGGCCCGGTCGGCGACCCGTTCCTCAACGACCTGGTGATCACCGCCGAGGCCGTGTATGTCACCGACTCCACCAACGCCGTCGTGTGGCGGGCATCGCTGGAGGACGGCCGGATCGGCGCACTCGAGCGGTGGCTGGACGTACGGCCGCTGGTGCCCGGGATGCCGGCGCAGTACTGGTACCTCAACGGCATCGACGCGACCCCGGACGGGGAGACCCTGATCGTCGCCTCCCAAGGACTGGAAACCCTGCTCCGGGTCGATGCCGCCACCGCGCAGGCCGAGTTCGTCGACCTGGGCGACGGGGTCAGCTTCGGGCCCGACGGCCTGGTGCTGCGCGGCTCGTACGTCTACGGCGTCGAGAACTACGCGGCGCCCAACGGTGAGCAGGGTGTCTACGTCGCCCAGCTCGACGAGGCCATGACCAGCGGAAACATGGTCGCCAAGGTGATCGACCCGAGCTTCGACTCGCCTACCACCCTGGCGCTGCACGACGGCCGGATCTACGTGGTGAACAGCCAGTTCGACCACACGCCGGGCACCCCGCCGTACACGGTCAGCGCCGTCGACGATCCGCTCCGCTAGGCAGGTCGATCGGTCATTGTCCAGCCCCCTTGGGAGCCGGACGGTGGAGCCGGACGGTGGTCACAGAAGTTTGCGTACCCAGGACAAGGGGAGGTTGCGGATCAGGACGCCGAGGGGCGCCCAGGGCCAGAAGGGGACGGAGGCCTTGGCCCGCTCTTTCTCGATCGCGGCGACCATCGCCTTGCAGCCGGTCTCGGTGTCGACGATGAACGGGGCGTGCTTCACCCGCTCGTTCATCTCCGAGCGGATGTAGCCGGGGTAGATCGTGGAGACCTTGATCGGCTTGCCCAGCAGCTCGGAGCGCAGCCCTTCGGCCAGCGACGCGACGCCCGCCTTGGTTGCCGCGTACGTGTTGATGTTGCCGCGCAAGCCGCGGAAGGCGGACACCGACGAGACCATCACGAGGTGGCCGGCGTTCTGCTTCCGGAAGATCTCCATCGCGGCTTCGCACTGGGCGAGCGCACCGACGAAGTTGGTCTCCGCGGTCTGCCTGTTCGCGTAGAAGTAGCCGGTGCCGAGCGGCTGGCCCTTGCCCAGGCCGGCGTTCACGATCACCCGGTCGACCGTGCCGAACTCGGCCGCGAACTCGTGGAACACCTTGAACACCTCGTCGTGGTCGTTCACGTCCAGCGCCTTCACCGACACGGTGATCCCCGGGTACGCCGCCTCCAGCTCGTCCTTCAGCCCCTCCAGCCTCTCCGTACGCCGGGCGCACAGTGCCAGGTTGCGGCCGCGCGCCGCGAACAGTCGTGCCATGCCCTCGCCGAGTCCGGAGCTGGCGCCGGTGATCAGGATGTTCTTCCGCATGGTCCCTACCTGTAGGTGAGCAGTTCGCCGTCGAGGTGGCTGTGGTCGTTGAACGAGACGAGCGTGGCGCCGCGCCGGCCGGTGACGATCTTGGTGATCCCGGTGTTGATCATGACCCGGTTGAGGTTCAGCCAGAGGTGCGGGCCGACCGTGGAGAGATCCGGCCCGGCTCCGTTGCCGGCCGTGGTGTCGTCGTCCGAGCCGCCCCGCGGGCCGGTGACCAGCAGGTTCGCGGTGATCGCGCTGATCGGGCCGCCCGAGGTGAACACCACGGCGGTCTGCGACGGCTCCAGACCGTCGGCCAGATCGGCGAGCGCCGCGCACGCCCGCTCGGAGAACACCGCCCAGCTCTCCGTGTAGCCGCTGTCGGCCGCGACCCAGCGCAGCAGCGCCTCGTCGAACATCGCCTGGAACGCCTTGCCGGGCCTCCCGCGCAGTGCCAGGTCCAGCTTCATCCACAACCTGCTGCGGTACGCGGGCTTGTGGCGTACCACGATGTCGCGATGGTCGTACTCGTCCCAGCGGGGGTCGACCTCGGGGGTGAGGTCGAGGCCGAGCGTGTCGAGGGCGCCGGCGGCGGTGTCGCGGTGCCGTTCCAGGGATCCGGAGACCACCAGATCGGGCTTCGGTACGCGGTCGCGCAGGATCTCGCCGAGCAGCTCGGACTGCCTGACCCCGACGGCGGACAGCTTGTCGTAGTCGCCGGCGCCGAAGGAGGCCTGGCCGTGGCGTACCAGGTAGATCACCGACATCAGCCGGCGTCCTTGACGAGCCGGCGCACCCTGCGGTGGAGGAAGCGGACCCAGATCCAGAAGTACCTGAACGCCGGGTTGTGGGTCTGCTTGTGGTAGTAGCGGTAGTAGATCTGCTGCGCGATCACGGCGAGCCGGAACAGGCCGAATGCTTCGTAGAACGTCCAGTTGTCGGCGGGCAGGCCGGCGCGCTCGCAGTAGTAGTCGACCAGCTCGCGGCGGGTGAACATGCCCGGCAGGTGGGTTGGCTGCTTCCGCAGCGCCGCCGACAGCCAGCCGTCGTCCGCCTGCGTCCAGTACGCCGCCGCGCCGCCCAGGTCCATCAGCGGATCGCCGAGCGTGGCCATCTCCCAGTCGAGGATGCCCTTGATGGCCAGCGACTCGGGGTCGAGCACCATGTTGTCGAGCCGGTAGTCGTTGTGGATCACACAGGTCCGTACGTCGTCCGGCTGGTTGGCGTCCAGCCACGCCATGACCTTCTCGAACGACGGCACGTTGCGGGTGTGCGCTTTGCGGTAGCGGTCGGACCAGCCGGTGACCTGGCGTTTCACGTACCCGGCGCCCTTGCCGATCTGGTCCAGTCCGGCGGCGGCCGGGTCGACGCTGTGCAGCTCGACCAGCCGGTCGACCGCGTTGCGGCACAGCTCGCGCGCCTGCTCCGGCGAAACGGTCATGCCGGGCGGGAGGTCCTTGCGCAGGATCACCCCGTCGAGCCGCTCCATCACGTAGAAGTCGCTGCCGATCACGGACTCGTCGGTGCACATTCCGATCATCGTCGGGACGTACCCGAAGACGGGTTTCAGCCGGGACTGGATCAGGTGCTCGCGACGCATGTCGTGGGCGGACTTCGCTTTGGTGCCGACCGGGGGCCGGCGCAGGATCAACTCGCGGTCGGCGTACCGCAGCAGGTACGTCAGGTTCGACGCGCCGCCGGGGAACTGCCTGACCTCGGGCGGGCCGGCCAGCTCGGGAACCCGTTCCTTGAGCCATGCGTCGACGGCCGGCGCGTCGAACGCGTCCTCGTCCCGGACCGGCTTCGCCTCCTCGACCGTCACCGGCGACCCCACACTGCGAGGCGGGTCATCGGGGCAGCCCGTACTTCTGGAGTTCGATGCGGGCGACGACGCCGCGGTGCACCTCGTCCGGGCCGTCGGCGAGGCGCAGCGACCGGGCGCCGGTCCAGGCCGCGGCGAGCGGGAAGTCGTCGGTGAGGCCCGCGCCGCCGTGCAGCTGCATCGCCATGTCGATCACGTCCAACGCCATGTTCGGCACCGCCACCTTGATCTGGGACACCTCTGACAGTGCCCCCGCGATGCCCTTCGTGTCGAGTAGCCAGGCGGTGTGCAGCACCAGCAGCCGGGCCTGGTTGATCTTGATCCGGGCGTCGGCGATCCGCTCCCGGTTGCCGCCCAGGTTGGCCAGCGGCTTCCCGAACGCCTCGCGGCTGGTGGCCCGCTGGCAGGCCAGCTCGAGCGCCTTCTCGGCGAGCCCGATGGCGCGCATGCAGTGGTGCACCCGCCCGGGACCGAGCCGTCCCTGGGCGATCTCGAAGCCGCGCCCGGGCCCCGCGACGATCGCGTCCTGCGGCAGCCGTACGTTGTCGAAGACCACCTCGCCGTGGCCGTGCGGGCGGTCGTACCGGCCCATCACGGGGAGCAGCCGCTCGACGGTGACCCCCGGGGTGTCGCGCGGCACCAGGACCATCGAGTGCCGGGCGTACCGGTGGGCGTCGGGGTCGGTGAGGCCCATGAAGATGATGATCTCGCAGTGCGGGTGGCCGATCCCGGAGCTGAACCACTTGCGCCCGTTGACCACCACCTCGTCGCCCTCGACGACCGCGGTCGCCGCCATGTTGGTGGCGTCGGACGAGGCGACCCCGGGCTCGGTCATGCAGAACGCGGACCGGATCTCGCCCTCCAGCAGCGGCATCATCCAGCGCTGTTGCTGCTGCGCGCTGCCGTAGTGCAGCAGCACCTCCATGTTGCCGGTGTCCGGGGCGTTGCAGTTGAAGACCTCCGGCGCGATGAAGGACCGGCCGGTGAGCTCGGCGATCTGGGCGTACTCGACGTTGGTCAGGCCGGGCCCGTACCGGGGGTCGGGCATGAAGAGGTTCCACAACCCCTCCTTGCGAGCCTTGGCCTTGAGCTCCTCGATGACGCTCGGGGCGTTCTCGTCGCCGGCGTCGACCATTCGGTGGTACGCGGCTTCGCGCGGCTCGATCTCGCTGGTGATGAAGCTGCCGACCCGCTCGACGTACTCCTGGGCTCTGGGCGACGGGCTGAAGTCCATGACGTCCCCTTCCACGTAGCTGTCGCCCACGTTAACGTCTTGTTGAGCAACGCTCAATAGGATGTGAGCCATGGCTGAACCGGTGCCCCGGACCCGCCGCCTGACCGCCGACGACAGGCGCCGGCAGTTGGTCGGGCTCGGGCTGCGGATGCTCACCGAAGTGCCGATCCACGAGCTGTCCATCGACCGCGTCGCCGCCGAAGCGGGCATCTCCCGGGGCCTGCTGTTCCACTACTTCCCGACGAAACGCGACTTCTACGTCGCCGTGGTACGCGCCGCCGCCCGCCGCATGCTGCGCGCCTGCGCCCCCGATCCCGACGCGGCGCCCGACGAACAGTTGACCCAGATGCTCGGCGGGTACGTGGACTTCCTGACCCGCCGCCGCGGCCCGTACGTGGCCCTGTTCCGGGGCAGCGCCGGCGGCGCCGACTACGTACGGGAGATCTACGAACGGACCCGTGAGGTGTTCACCGCCCGGGCGCTCTCCGCGCTGGGTCTCACCGATCCGCCACCCCTGGTCGCGCTGGCCGTACGCGGCTGGTTCTGCTTCGTGGAAGACGCCGCGCTGGCCTGGGCCGTCGAACAGCCCGTCGACCGCGACACCTTCATCCAGATGCTCGTACGCAGCCTCCACGCCCTGGTCGACACGGCTGCATAACAGGCTCGAAGGATTATTGCGGATGCTTCGATTGTTTCGAATAATGCAGTGAGGGAGAGGGGGAGCTGATGCTGAATTCGGTGGACGCCTTCAAGCCCGACCAGGCGGACATCAGCGTCGCCGGGGCCGCTTTGCCGCAGGTCAAGGCATATTTGGCGAAGCACCCTGACGGACCTGAGACGGTGCGGTTGGTCGTTGAGGAAGACGAGCAGGACCTGGTGGTGCCACGAGGTGCGGTCGAGTTGATGGCTCGCATCCTGGCTCATCTGGCGGCCGGCCGGGGCGTGTCCGTCGTACCTGAGCATGCGGAGTTGACCACCCAACAGGCCGCTGACCTGCTCAACGTTTCACGGCCGTACCTGATTGGTCTGCTCAAGGCAGGTGAGATCGACTATCGGCAGGTCGGGAAGCACCGGCGGGTGCTGGCAGCTTCTCTCATCGACTACATGCGCCGCGACGACGTCCGGCGGCGTGACGCCGCGGACGAGCTCGCCGAGTTGAGCCAGGAGATGGGGTTGACCTAGGCGTGGCTTTCGTTGTCGTGTACGACGCCTGCGTGCTGTACCCGAACACTCTCCGAGACCTGTTGATCCGCATCGCGCAGTCCGGGCTGTGCCAAGCTAAATGGACAGACCAGATCCTGGACGAGACCTTCAAGAACCTCCAGGCCAGCCGGCCCGAGCTCGATGAGTCAGCGCTCGTGCGTACCCGGGAGCTCATGATCCGCGCGGTGCGTGACTGTCTGGTCCAGGGTTACGAAGCACTCATACCGGTGTTCACATTGCCGGATCCGGACGACCGACATGTCCTCGCCGCAGCGGTCCGCGCCAAGGCACAGCTCATCGTGACGGCGAACCTGCGTGACTTTCCGGTGCAGGAACTGTCCCAGTGGGACGTGGAGGCGAAAGCGCCGGACGACTTCGTACTCGATCAGATCGACCTGGATCGGGCCGCGGTCTACGGCGCGGTCCAGCGGATCGCCGATTCGTGGAAGAAGCCGCCGGGCACCATCAACGATGTGCTCTCCAGCCTCGAGAAATGTGGTCTGGTGGAGAGCGTGGCGGCACTTCGAGCCTAGCTGCCGAGAACGCATGAACGGAGCGGCCCGTGACACCCGAAGACAAACGCTTCCTCCGCCGGGCGGTCGCGCTCGCCGCCGAGGCGCGGGCCGCCGGGCAGGCCCCGTACGGGTCGCTGCTGGTGGGGCCGGAGGGTGAGGTGCTGGCCGAGGAGCACAACACCGTGCTGGCCGACCGGGACATCAGCGCGCATCCCGAGCAGAAACTCGCGCGCTGGGCATTCCGGGAACTGGACCCCGCCGTCGCGGCCAACACCACGATGTACACCAGTTGTCAGCCCTGCGGCATGTGCACCGGCGCGATCGACCGCTCCGGCCTCGGCCGGGTCGTGTACGCCCTGTCCAGCGAACAACTCGCGTCGCTGCAGCCGCCCGGCACCGGGTTCCCGTCCGTACCGCAGGAAGGTCCGGCGTTGTACGACGAGGCGCGGGTGCCGGTCGAGGGCTACTACTGATCGGGGTCAGAGCCGGGACAGGGCGTCGACGCGGCGCACTTCGTCCTCGGTGAGGGCGAAGCCGTACACGTCGACATTGGTCTTCAAACGCTCGGGACGGGACGACTTCGGGATGACGGCGACCCCGTGTTCGAGGTGCCACCGGATCACTATCTGCGGCGGCGTCACACCGTGGGCGTCGGCGAGCTCGACGAGGACCGGGTGGTCGAGGCGGGTGGTCTTGAACGGGCTGTAGCCCTCGAGGACCACGCCCCGGTCACGGCACTCGGCGAGCCGCTGTGCGTCGTACAGCGAAGGGCCCCATTCGATCTGGTTGACCGCGGGAGCCTCGCCGGTTTCCTTGATCAACTCGTCGAGCTGGCCGGTGCTGTAGTTGCTCACGCCGATCGACCGCGCCAGCCCGTCGTCGCGGGCGGCGATGAACTCCCGCCAGGTCTCGGGCGCGGCGCCGCCGGGCGGCCAGTGGATCAGCCACAGGTCGACGTACTCGGAGCCGAGGGCGCGCAGGCTGTCGTCGAGCGTCTGCCGGGCTCGGCCGGAACGGCTCGCCGGCAGCTTGGTCGTGACGAAAACCTCTTCCCGCGGTACGCCGCTGTCGTCGATCGCGCGGCCCACCTCGGCCTCGTTGCGGTACATCGTGGCGGTGTCCAGGTGGCGGTACCCGAGCTCGAGCGCGGTACGCATCGCCCGGTATCCCGGTTGGCCGCGCAGCTGCCACGTACCGAGTCCGACCAGGGGCATCTCGACGCCGTCCGCGAGTGCGACTGTCCGGTCGTTGGTCATGTCCCAGTTCTACTCCGGTCCGTCGCCCGCCGCCCAGCCCCGCCCGATGGCGTACGTGGTCCGGCGGAGCGGGCGGGTGGCGACCAGCCGGCTCAGGTCGAGGGCGTACGCCAGCAGCAGGGCGTCGAGCGGCGCGCCGATCAGCCGTTCGTGTCGCAGCACCCAGGTCCGTCCCCGCCGCGCCAGCCGTGCCACCGCCGCGCCGCCGGCCGTCACGGTGAACGACGTACCGGTGCTGGTGACGGTGGCGAGCTGCCGCGAATCGGCATCGGCCAGCGCGAACCCGAGGGTGGTCCCGTCGTGCGTCCTGGTCACAGTCCCGATCGGCCGGCCGTCACGGTGATGGACGCCCAGGTGCGGCTCGCCGTGGCCACTGTCGGACTTATCGAGTACGAACACCGCCGCGCCGCCCGCGTCGTACACCGTGTCGCCGCGTACGACGGCGTACCGGCGGCCGTCGGGGTGGTCGGCGCCGGCGGGCTTGACCAGCAGCACCAGCTTCGCCCCGGGCCGGTGCGACAGCTCCTGCGCCTCCGACGTGCTGCGGCGCCGCTGCGCCAGCATCAGGCCGAACCCGAGCACCACTGCGACGTCGGCCACGAGCGCGGGAATCAACCGGACCGGCAGTACGTCCGGCCGGTCCAGGTACGCGCCGAACGGACCCAGCCGTACCGGTACGTCGGCCCGTTCCTCAGTGGCGTCGGCGACCTCCCCCTCGCCGGTACGCCACGTCCCGTAGCACCTGGTGGTCTTGCCGTGCTCACAGCGGACAATGTGCGCCGTCGTACGAGTCCCCGCCTTGAGAGTCCACAGGACGACGCCGCTGTAGCCGTTGGCAACGATCAGGAAGGCGGCCAGGAACAGTAGGGCGCGAGTCCTGGCACCGGGCATGCCGGCAGCCTATGCCGCTGCGCCAAACCGGAGCGGCCACTCGCCGCCGGGGTCGGTCAGCTGGGCGGCTCTTCGTTGACGGCGCTCTCTTCCGCGGAGTAGTCACCGGCCGGTCCGCCGGCGTCCCGGCCCACCATGTCCTTTTCGGTGTCTTCGCGTACGCCCTCGTCCGGCTCCACGATCCGGGCGCCGCCCTGTGGCGCTTCCGGAGTGTCAGGTTCTTCCCGGGCGAGTCTGCCGCTCAACGGCTCGCCGTGACGGGTCTCGGCCGCGGTGGTGCCGTACTCGTCCAGCCCCACCGGTACGTCGCCCGGCATCGCCATCTGCTGCGGATCCGGGTCGTCCGGCGGGCGGGGACTCGCGTCGTCCGCCGTCTCCGGGATCCCTTCTGCCTCGGGCGGTGCCGCCGGGTCGTGTGCTCTCTCCTCAGTCACGTCGGTACGCGTACCCACGCGAAAGTGATCTCAATCAGCTGACCGTGGTCGTGGTGGTGGTCGTGTTGTTGCCCGGCGGCGAGAACGACCGTCCCGATCCGACATGGTCAGGGCAGGGTTTCCCCCATGAGAGCGCGCGACCAGGCATCAAATACGCACGGTGGGGAATGAGGGGAATCGACCGACCGCCCTCGCAGTAAGGACACCCCGATGACCCACCGAAACCGCCTCCTGGCGTGGCTCGCCGCCGTGCCGTTGCTGGCGAGCCTGGTCGTGGCGACCGCCGCCTCGCAGGCGAACGCCGCGCCGCCGTACCCCCGTGTCATGGCCGCCACCGGTGACTCCATCACCAGGGCCTTCGACGCCAACTGGTACTGCTTCCTGCAGGACTGCCCGCGCTACTCCTGGTCGACCGGGACCAGCTCCAGCGTGTACAGCCACTACCGGAGGCTGCTCACCGTCGTACCGCAGCTCTACGGCCACGCGTACAACGACGCGGTCAGCGGCGCCAGGATGACCCACCTGGCGGGCCAGCTCGGAACTGCCGCGAACCAGCACGTCGAGTACGTGACGATCCTGATGGGCGCCAACGACATCTGTACGTCCAGCGCCACGACCATGACACCAGCCGCGACGTTCGAGTCGCAGTTCAAGACCGCGCTCAGCGGCTTCGTTGCCGCCCGTCCGCAGGCGCGGATCTTCGTCTCCTCGATCCCGGACATCTACCGGCTGTGGCAGCTGTTACACACCAACTATCTGGCGACCACGATCTGGGACAGCTTCAACATCTGCCAGAGCATGCTCAACTCGGCCAACACCGAGCAGCAGCGCCAGACGGTGGTGGCCCGGCTGGTCGCGGACAACGCCGCGTTGGCACGTGTCTGCGCCCAGTTCATCCAATGCAGATGGGACGGGTACGCCACGTACCACACCGACTTCACGACGTCGGACGTCAGCAGCGTCGACTACTTCCACCCGAGTGTCCGCGGCGAGAACAAGTTGGCCTCGACCACCTGGGGCGTGTCGTACTGGCCGTCGGTCGGATCGGCCAGCGCCGCCTGATTCACGCGAGGACGGAATTCAAAATCTCGGCGGTACGGGCCCGCCTACGCGTCTACCCCTGATCCGTCTGTAGCCTTGAGCGCCCGCTTGAAGGCGGCCGCGACGGAGGCCCTGACCGGCGCGCCTCGGGTCAGCACGATCATGATCATCATCAGCCGGGCGGACACCGTCGTGGGCGTGCGCTCCCAGACGATGTGGACTTTGGTGCCGCCCGCCGATCCCGGGGACAGGTGTGCCTCGACGAAGCTTCCGGGTGTGCAGAAGTTGCTCTCCAGCACCTCCCAGCGCACCACGCCGGGTGTCGACCAGTCATAGCGTTCTCTGGCCCAGATCCTTGGAGACTTGTTCCCCTCGCGGACCTCGGCGGTCGTCTGTCCGACCGAGTAGACCTCGTACGCCCCGCTCCACAGCCCGGGCCAGATCTCAGGCCGTTTCGGCGAGAAGTCGGTGAGCAACTCCGTGACTTTCTCGGGTGAAAGCGCCGTCTCCATGTCCAGCTCTACGTGCGCCATAGCTCCTCCTCGCGGCCGTACTCCCAGCATCACACCGGCGGAACCACCCCGCGGATCAACTTTCGGACAGCAAAAGGAAAGACGCTGACCGGCATTTGTGCTGGTCAGCGCCTCTACCAGGGTGCTGTGGTGGGCAGGGGCGGGGTCGAACCGCCGACCTCTCGCTTTTCAGGCGAGCGCTCGTACCGACTGAGCTACCTGCCCTGGTGACGTGCCGCGCCCATGTTACCTGCCGGCGGTGGCAGCAGGCACACAGGGTTTCGCCTTACGCCGGGGTCTCGAGAGCGCGCAGCGCGCGGGTGGCGGCGTCGATGGTACGGCGCAGCTCGGCGACCGGGTCCGCCTCGTCGCCGCCGGCGGTCGCGCCGGACAGGCCGTCCTCGATCCACTGCCGGATCAGCTGGCTGGGCGAGGTGCCGCGGCTGTCGGCCAGTGCCCGGATCCTCTGGTACGTGGTGAGCGGCATCCGTACCGAACGGCCGACCATCACCTCACCGGCCGGGTGGCCGCTCGGCTTGACCGGCTGGTCGGTGACCTCCCACGGGCCGACGCCCGGCCGGTCGGCGATGTCCTCGTCGGCCATCGCCTTGGCCAGCAGCTTCTCGGGATCCATCACTGCTCACCTCCGAACGCGTTCTTCCACTGCGCGGTCGCGACCGAACCGGCGTCGAAGGCGATCCAGACGTCCCACTCGTGGTCCTCGTCGCTCTCGCGTAGCCACACTTCGATCAGCCTGCTTTCAGCCGTGCTGCCGACGATCCGAAGAGTCCGCCCGTCGATCGCTTGGCGGAGCCGGCGTCCGGGTCCGGCGAGCGCTTCGTGCACCTCGCCGGGAGTCAGGCCCTGGGCCCTTACCTGATCCAGGCCTTCCAGACTCCAGCTGTACCTCACGCGTACCCCTCGTTGAGATCAAATGTAATACACGACGTACCACGTGGCCATGGCCAAACCGGCGATGCGCAGCAAACCGTAGCGTCCAGGTACGACGGATCGTCTCCCCGTACCAGGTCGCCCGCCCGGTTGGGCGTACACGCTCGCGCGGGACAGGGACTCCGCCATGACCTGCACCTTCTCCCGCGGCCCGCAATAGACGGTACGAAATCGCGCCGAGGAACCACGTAGCAAAGCCGCCACCGATTCCGCACAACCCGGAACGGATTCCGGCCCGCGATACACCAGAGCAAGCGGCCGTTCCGGCTCAGGGAACACGCCGCCGCGAGAGCCGCCGTCGTCATCGCCAGGACCGCGCGGCGGCGCACCCCGAGCTGGGAATTCACTCGGCCACTTCTATAGGTCGATGTCGTACACGAGTTCGGTGCGGTCCGCGGGCAGAACGATGTCAACTGCGACTTCGACAACCCGGTCCCCGTCGTACGTCTGCCGAGTGATGGCAAGTACCGGCACGCCGGACGGGATGCGCAATGCCTGGGTCTCGTCCGCGAGTGGCATCCGTGCCCGTACCCGTTCGCGGATCTTCGTCACCGTGATCCCCAGCGAATGCAACTGTGCGATGTTGCCCCCGGGCCATGGCTCGTTAGCCGGATCCGCCACTGGCGTACCGGCGACCAGAGCCAACGGATAAGAACTGACAGACATTTGCTGTGGTACGCCGTGGGCGCGGAACAGGAACTGCCGTTCGAGCAGCATCGTGCCGGGCTCGACTCCAAAAAGCTCCGCCACGGCGGCTGACGCCGGCACCTCCCGGAACTCCTTGTCGAGTTGGTACGCCGACCAGTCGACGCCTTGGTCCCGGGTGAATGAGGTCTCGGGCGGCCTCGGCTCAGCAAGACTTTCGACTTCGCGTCGGTAGCGGTCCGATCCGAGCCGGCGGACGGGCAGGACCGGGCGGGCGTACGTACCGCGCCCATGTTCTGTCACCACGAGCCCCTCCGCGCGCAACAACGCGACGGCTTCGCGGATGGTGCCTCGGGAGACACCGAACTCCTCGATGAGTACGGTCTCCGACGGCAGAAGCTGACCGGGTGCGATGGCGCCGGCAAGAATGCGGCGGCGCAGTTCGTCGGCGACCAGCCGGTAACGGGGTCGCTCTGGGTGCGGGGTCGGCACGCTCGTCACCGTACCTCCCACTGCCACCATGTTCAGATCAGCCGCTACCATCACTCATCTAGACGAGTTATCTAGATGAGTGTACTGTCTCTCACGCGGCGGGAACGGAACGTGGCCGAGGGGTCGGCACAGCGTGCCGTCCCAGCCGCCCAAGTCCCCGGGGCCGGGTAAGGCTCGGGCCCTCGGCCCCGGGTGACCCGAACCTGGAAACGAGGGGGCTGAACATGGAACAGGGCCGGCTGCGGATGGCGCCCTACGTGCGAAACGTCGTGCACCTGAGGTATTCGCCAGAGAATCCCCCGCCGCTCGAACCACCCATTGAGCTGCGGCTGGCGGTCAGCGCCGGCGTCTGGCGAGTCGCCGCGCGGTGGTGGCGGGATCACCAGGCGGACGAAGGCGGCCGAGTGTGCCGTACGTGCTTCCGCCTTCATCCCTGCTCCGGTTTGATCAGCGCCGACGGCATACTCGACACCTTCTGGCGCCGTACAGCGGCGCGGGGACGCGCCCTAGCGATTCACCCCAACAACCGCACCGTTTGATGTTGTTCGCTGACGGCAGCCGCCAAGCCCCCCGAGGATGAACCGATGTGGCTTGGTCCTGCAAGCAACACCCGTCAAGGCCGCACTCGGGCCGATGCTCCCCCTGGAACCCGCGACCGGCTGCGGGGACCCGGACCGTCGCCGAGTCGGTTCAGCTGAGGTCGGTGAGGGCGTCGGAGACGGCACCGGGGCGTCCGGGCCTCAGGAGCTTCTCGAAGATGGTCAGGACCAGTTCGTCGGTCTCGTCCAAGACACAGTGGTCGTCGCGGCTGACGTGGCCGTTGTGGGGGCGGAAGCCGTGTTTGACGAATGACGCGATCCGGGTGCCGTCCCGCATCGCGTCGGCGCGCTGTCCCCCGGTGTGAAGGAACGCGTAGCGCCGACCGTAGACAAGCGCACGACCGGCTTTCTCCCGACGGCGACCGTTGGCGGTGCCGTCGCTGACGAAGGCCTGCTGGTCGTCCGGACGCAGCGTGATCGGGGCGGGTTCACGGGCAGGCAGAGACGGCCCGTTCGTCTCGAAGGCTCGGCTCATGACCGCGTTCTGCCGCTTGGCGAACCAGCCCGTGAACTGCTGCACAGGCTCCGTGGCGACGGAGGCCCGGACTCGGCCGGCGGGGTCGATCACGTCGACGCGGGTGCGCGCCTCGTCGGCCTCGATGCGCCAACCGCCGCGGGTGGGCCGACGCCAGAGGGGGATGTCCGTCATGGTCGCAGCCTCTCAGACGGCCGGGATTCGCGTGCCACCAAGGCCAAAAGCCTGGGTTGACGACGCAGATAGGCGCGCGGCCGAGACGATAGCCGGCATCGTGCCACGTCCTGACGCGCTGGCGCGGGAACCACGAGGACCGTACGAGGAAATCGCGCGGAAGATCAGGGCCGCGATCGAAAGTGGTGAGCTGCCGGAAGGCACCGAATTGCCGACCGTCGTGGAGATGGGCGCGACGCATGGCGTTTCGCCGGCGACAGCGCATCGCGCTATCGCACTGCTTCGATCCGAAGGGTTGGTCAACGTCAGTCGCGGGCGCCGAGCTGTTGTGGCGGAGTCCGTATCGCCGACGGAGGAAGGAACTGAGCATGGGGATTGAGCGTCGGTCGGGAGATGACCGCGAGGTCGAAATCACCGTCGGCATCAACCCCAACCTCCGCGCAACCTACGGTGCGTCGACCGTTATCAGATCCTCCTCCACGACGCCCTCGGTGAGGTCAATCCGAATCCGATGGCCGTGGTTGTGCATCAGATGCAGTAGGTTGGCGCCGTCCACCAGTGTGATCGGCTTGTCCTTGGCGAACTCGCTGGCGCTCGGCCCGAAGTGGCTCGTCGTCACGAGGATCCCCTTGCCGGCACCCTCATTGAGCATTGTCCCGTACAACTCGCGGACAGCTGCGACTGGCACGGCGTGCCGGTAGCGCTTCGCCTGGATGACGGTCTTGCCGCCCATCAGGGGGTCGGGATCGAAAATCACAGCATCGACGCCCTGGTCTCGGCTTGTTCTCGTGACCCTCACGTCGGCTCCTCGTGAGCCGAACATCTCGTTGAACAGGTCGCGGACAAGCACCTCGAAGTCCTGCCAGGCCATCGTCATGAGGTTCTGATCGGCCTGGAGGCCGTCCAGTACCCCGTCGGCCTCTATGAAGCGCGGATCCTCCTTGTCGAATGTGCGGATTGGCTGGACCGGTTGCATCGATGCGAGGCTCGCTCCAGAGAGCCCCTTCAGAGAGCGGAAGCACGCGCGCGGTTCGACGCGGCCGAGGTCGATCTCGAGGAACGCTGTTCGCTCGGCTTGCAGCGACACGATGCAGGCACGAAAGTCGCGACCCGTCGCCTTGTCGATCCCGTCGACGACGCCGTTGAACACGACGAGCTGGCAATGAGCCGCGTAGTCGCCTTCGAATACCTCATGCACCGTGCGGATCGCCGCTTGGATGATCGCATCCTCATAGAGCGCCGCGACGTCCTTGTCCTTCATGCGCTTCTCGTCGATAGCGCGACGGCTCGCGATGTACCGGTACTCCAGCGTAGTCGGGATGTCTTCCGGAGTTGGAAGCGAGCTCTCGACGATCAGTGTCCGGTCGGATGCTGAATAGGCAACCTGGCATTCGCGCGTGAAGCCCTCTGGGAAGGCCGAACTCGCCAGCACAAGAGATACATAGCGCTCGACCGCTTCCGGATCACCTGCCTCGTACGCGGCGCGAAACGCCTCGATCTCGCCGTTGTGTGCTCGCCGAGCCGCTTCATACGCTTGCCTGTGGCTCTCCCATTGCGCGACAGCCGCCTCGTGCGCGGCCTCGGCTTCCTGTTCGGCGGCGAGCCGCTTGCTCTTCGAGCTCAGACCAACACGCTCGAGCATCGGCCGCTCGCGCGGCACCTGAGCGGCGGCTCGCGCCTCCTCGAGCGTTGGGCGAGGGCGGGCGAACGGGCGTGGGTCCATAATGCCTTGCCAGTTCAGACGATCATCCACGGCCAGTGTCGCGTGGAGGATGCCGCGGTAGCTGTCGATGAGTGCCTGTGCTGCCTCAGTTGAGGCGACAGCCTGCTCCTTGACGTAGGCGATAGCGGCTCGATCGCGCGCGCGCATCTCCTGCTCGCGCGCGCGCATCTCCTGCTCACTCCAACGATGAAGCTGCTCGGCGGCCTTCAGTTCCACCTCGCGTCGGCTCCGGCCCGTGATTCGGCGGTGCTTGCCCAAGTAGTCATTAGTGATCTCGGTCCAATACTGCGCCTGCGCCACCTGTCTCCCCTCCTGAGGTTCAACCCCATCAGGACGTCGTGCTGTGGAGTCGCTCACCCACCTGCGGCAAGGGTTGACCAGATTATTACTGCGATGGCAGCGGCCTAATGGCCAGTTCCGGTATCTACCGCCTGACAGTTCCCAGTTGGTCGTCTCGAACTGGTCGGTGTCGTTGATGACGCAGGTTCGCCATCGGCCTTGCGT
>WNFV01000457.1_pt1 | contig 94429 bp, 101 predicted proteins | sample 5400101 | NCBI WGS metagenome assembly WNFV01 (sample SAMN13153361, study PRJNA577476) | soil metagenome | isolation source: 115 cm soil or saprolite under grassland replicate 1 | place: USA:California | collected 2016-06-15
GCGAGGTTCAGCGTCGTGAGGATGCTCCCGTAGACCACGCCGCCCGGGGCATCGCGGAGGGCGGTCGCCTTTCCGCCGGGCACCGCGGTCGCGGCCTCGCGGATACTCCGTTCGAGCTTCAGCCGGACGCCTGCGGTGCCGTTACGAATCTCGTAGATGACGAGGAACTCGCCGTCGCTGCGATCGCCGAAATGCTTCTGCAGGATCGTTCGCGCCCGCTCGGAGTCCGTACCCGGGACGGTGAACGTGTTCGACAGCAGGGGCGTCAGCTTCGAGGTGGCAAAGCCGCCTACAAGCAGGACAACGAGCCAGAAACCGAGAATCGGCCAGCGAAAACCCAGTACGAGACGGGTCCAGCGGGCCATGCCTCAACCCTAGCCAGCGGGGTACCCTGAAACTGTGGAGAAGCGACGCGACCTCGAGCATGCAGCCGAAGAGATCGAGCAGCTCTTTGCCGACCTCTGGCAGGTCTTCCCGTTCTCGCGCGGGCTTCGCCGTGTCTACCGTCCGCAGGTCGACGTCTACCGGAGCGAGGAGCCGCCGGCGCTGACCGTTCTCGTCGAGCTGCCCGGGATCGACCCGGCAGAGGTGCAGCTGATCGCCTCGCCCCAAGCGCTGCTGATCATCGGTGAGCGCCGCCGGCCGAAGGACTGCGGGCACTACCAGCAGATGGAGATCGATTACGGACCGTTCCAGCGTCAGATCACGCTGGCCGAAGACATCGATCCCGAGGAGGCGACTGCGACCTATGAGCGCGGGATCTTGACGGTTCGGCTGCCGATCGCGCCCAAGCCCGCGCCACGTGAGAGCGTCTCGATCGAGGTGAGGACCTCCTGATGGCTGAGCTCCTCGCAGAAGAACGCCAGGACGAGCTGACCTTCCCGGCGACGCTGCCGGTGCTGCCGCTGAAGGACACGGTCGTCTTCCCGGAGTCCGTCACTCCCCTCGCGATCGGACAGGAACGGTCGGTGAAGCTGGTCGAAGACGTGGTCTCGGGCGAGCGCACGCTCGCGCTCGTGACGGTGAAGAACGAAGACGCCGAGCATCCGGGCTGGGACGATCTCTACCGCATCGGTACCGCCGCGACGATTCACAAGATGATCAAGGTCCCCGACGGGACCCTGCGAATCCTCGTCCAGGGCCTGCGCCGCATCGGACTCGATCGGCCGATGCAGGAAGACCCGTATCTCATCGGCGAGTTCGTCGAGATGCCGGACGAGCTCGAGGAGACGCGCGAGGTCGAGGCTCTGACGCGAAACGTGCAGAACCTCTTCGCGCGCGTGATCGGTCTCGTCCCGTACCTGCCCGAGGAGCTCCAGATCGCCGCCGCGAACATCGAGGACCCGAGCGCGCTGTGCAACCTCGTGGCGTCGACGCTGCGCCTCAAGACGGAGGAGAAGCAGACGCTGCTCGAGCTGATGGACGTCGAGGCCCGGCTGCGCGAGACCTCCTCGATCCTCAACCGCGAGCTGGAGGTCTTCGAGCTCGGCTCGAAGATCCAGTCGCAGGTGCAGGAGGAGATGGAGAAGGGGCAGCGCGAGTTCTTCCTCCGGCAGCAGCTGAAGGCGATCCAGGACGAGCTCGGCGAGGGGGACGCCGACCAGGCGGAGATCAACGAGCTGCGCACGCGCTTCTCGGAGATGCAGCTGCCGGAAGAGGTGCAGAAGTCGGTGGATCGCGAGCTGTCTCGACTGGAGAAGATCCCCTCCGCAGCGGCCGAGCACGGCGTGATCCGAACGTACCTCGACTGGCTCGTCTCGCTGCCCTGGAACCAGACCACGGAGGACAACCTCGACCTGGAGCACGCGCACCAGGTGCTCGACGAGGACCACTACGACCTCGACAAGGTGAAGGAGCGGATCCTCGAACACCTGGCCGTCTCGAAGCTGAAGAACGACCTGTCCGGCCCGATCCTCTGCTTCGTCGGACCGCCGGGCGTCGGCAAGACGTCACTCGGCCAGTCGATCGCGCGTGCGCTCGGTCGGAAGTTCGCGCGGCTGTCGGTGGGCGGTGTGCGCGACGAAGCGGAGATCCGAGGCCACCGGCGCACGTACATCGGCGCGATGCCCGGGACGATCATCCGGACGCTGCGGGACGCGGAGTCGATGAACCCGGTGCTGCTGATCGACGAGATCGACAAGATGGGCGCCGACTTTCGCGGCGATCCCGCGAGCGCGATGCTCGAGGTCCTGGATCCGGAGCAGAACAAGCACTTCCGCGACCACTACCTCGACCTTCCCTTCGACCTCTCGAAGGTCCTGTTCATCTGCACCGCCAACACGCTCGACACGATTCCGGGTGCCCTCGCCGATCGGATGGACGTGATCCAGCTCTCCGGCTACACGGAGGACGAGAAGTTCGGCATCGCGAAGCGGTACCTCGTGCCGAAGCAGCTCGAGGCCCACGGCCTCTCCAGCGAACGGATCGCGATCAGCGACCGGGCGCTCCGGCTCATCATTCGGGAGTACACGCGAGAGGCAGGAGTCCGCAACCTCGAGCGGCGGCTCGCGGACGTCCTCCGCAAGGCTGCGCGCAAGATCGCCGAGGGCAAGACGCGCGCGAAAAGGCTGCGCGTCGACGAGCGGCGCCTACGCTCGTGGCTCGGCCCGCGCCGCTTCGAGGGTGAGGTGCGTAAGCGCACCTCGGATCCGGGCGTGGCGACCGGTCTCGCGTTCACCGCGGTGGGCGGCGACGTCCTCTTCTTCGAGGCGACCGCCTATCCGGGGAAGGGCCGCCTGACGATCACCGGGCAGCTCGGAGACGTGATGCAGGAATCGGCGCAGGCCGCGCTCTCCTGGGTCCGCGCCCATGCCCAGCAGCTCGGACTCGACCCCGAGTGGTTCCGGGAGCACGACGTCCATCTTCACGTTCCCGCGGGCGCGGTGCCGAAGGACGGCCCCTCGGCGGGGATCACGATGGCGACGGCGATCGCGTCACTCGTCCGGAACGAGCCCGTCTCGGAAGAGGTCGGCATGACCGGCGAGATCACGCTGACCGGCCAGGTGCTGCCGATCGGAGGTGTCCGCGAGAAGGCGCTCGCCGCGCAGCGCGCCGGGCTGAAGCGGGTCATCCTGCCGCGCGAGAACGAGCCGGATCTCGTCGAGCTCCCCACCGAGACGAAGCGCGAGCTCGAGTTCGTCCTCGTCGATTCGATCGAAGAGGTCTTCGCGGCAGCGTTCGACGGCAAAACGTCGGCCCGCGCAAAGCCCGTACCGGTGAAGGAGAAGCAGGCGGCTCAGGCCAGCCTGAACGTGGCGAGGAGCCGATCGCACGGATCGGTATCGCCGCCGCTCTCGTAGCGGCACAGCAGCAGGTATTCGGTCTTCCCCAGGAGCACGAAGCCGAGTCGCTCGACGAGCTGCTTTCCTTCCCGCTCGTAGACGACCTCGTAGCGGCGCGCCCGCCGTCCCGAGATCGTCACGGTCTCCGAGCTTCCGACGGTTCCGTTCTGCTGCCGGGCGATCGCTGCGGCGGCGCCGTCGAGCTCGGGGAGCACCCGCCCCCAGAGAGCGGGCCGGTAAGCCCGCAGCAGGGGAAAGCGAGTCACCGAGAGCACCGCGATCCCCTTCGTGACCCGTACTTCGCGGCCGCTGCGCAGGACCGGCCAACCGAGCGGGGCCGAGAACGCGTAGCCTCTCCCGTGCACGAGCCGTTCGGCCGTTTCACCTCCTCCGCCCCCGCACCCGGCGAAGACGAGAAACGTGAGCCCGAGAACGGCTTGTTTGCGAGGATTGAGGCCGGGTACGAAGCCGTTGGCAAACCAGCGAAAGGACACCTGAGGCATGGCCAAGACGAAGGACAAGGTATTGGACCGAGCCGGTGGCGCGAGGCCGTACATCGAGCGCGCGATCAAAGACGAGGATCTGCGCGAGAACGTGCGCAACGCCTTCGAGTCGGCGCGCGAGGTCTACAACGAGCTCATCGGCGGACGCGGCGCGATCCCGCTCGCCACTCGCGTCGCGACGGACAAGGACATCCAGGATCGCCTGCGAGAGGCGGTCGACGAGATCCGCGAGGCGGCCGACCGCGTCCAGGGCAAGAAGGACCACGGCGCTCGCAACACGACGTTGCTGCTGACGGGTATCGCCCTCGGGATCCTGTTCAACCCGATCTCCGGTGCGCAGACGCGCAAGTGGGTGTCCGACAAGCTCTTCGGCCCCAGCGACGACTTCACCTACCAGGGCGGCGGGAACTCCGGAACCGGCTCGAGCTAGACGGTTACTTCTTCGGCTTCGAGAAGTTGTCGCCCCTGACGATCAGGGGCCGCAGCGCACGCTGCAGCGAGCCGGGAACGAGCCCATCCGCCGCGGAGATGTCCGAGGCCGTCAGGAGGATCGCGCCCGGCTTCGGGGCGTTGGCGAGCGAGTGCAGCGGCGCCCACGCGTCGCCTCCCTCGAAGCTCACGTCCTCGAGACGCTTCCAGGCGAGGAGATACGAGGTCGGATTCACGACACCGTCGTAACCGAGGCCAAGTAGGCCCACCGGGTGGATCTCGAAGTGCAGATGGGTCGGCGTGCCCTGGGCGTCGCCGGTACTGCCGACGAAGCCGAGGACATCGCCCGCGTTGACCTTGTTGCCGTTCACGGCCAGCGGCGTAAAGGCGGACAAGTGCGCGTAGTAAAAGAGGTTGCCCTGGCCGTCCCGCAACCAGAGCCGATTGCCGCCGATCCTGTTCCAGCCGACCGAGAACACCGTGCCGGATGCGCACGCGAGGATGGGCGCGCCCAGCGGGGCGAAGATGTCGTCGCCGTGATGCCAGCCGCTCGAGATGTCACCTCGAGCCGCACCGAACGTATCGATGAATGACGACGGCCCGTAGACGGGGAACACGTAGCCGCCGGCCGTGAGCTTGGGCGTCACCTGCGGCGGCTCACGCATCGGCGGAAAGCCGGGAGCCGGCTCGGGCGCCGCCCTGGACTTCGGCCCCTTCTTCTCGCCCGACGGATGCGCAGTCTGAACGGCCGACTCAGGCGGACCTGCCTGTGCTGCAACCTCGGCGTAACCGACCAGAATCGTCGTCCCGGCCGGAAGGCCGCCGTGGTCGGCGGTGAGCCTGATCTCCAGCGCGGTCACGCTGCCTCGGTAACCGGTCGCAGGCGTGCCGCTCGCGCCTCCTGCAACGGTCGTCAGGGAGCCCCAGTCGGCGAGCACCGTGCTTGCCCCGCTCGCCACCGGCTGGCCGAGCGCGACGAGGCCGTTCACCGTCGAGCCGGCGATGTCGCCGTTCGCAGCGCCTGCGCGCGCCTGGGCGTGGGCCTGCGCAACGACGCTGTCCGCGGTGATCTCGCCGTTGAAGACGTTCAGGCCGCTGATCTCTGCCGTGGCGGTCGCGTTTGCCGACGTTCCCGAGACGGCCGAGGCGCTCGCATTCGCGGAGCCCGTCGTGACGAGATGGTTGTAGTCGAACACGCCGGTGAAGACGACGGAGTCCTTCGGCGGCGACGACGCGATCGGGGTCGCGCCTCCCGTCTGACCGGGAACCGAGACCTGGATCGCGTAGGCGCGCGCGGTCGCTCCCGAGGCTCCGCGGCGCTGCCGGCCCGCATCGGCGGAGGCGGTTGCCAGCAGAAGCAGCGAAGCGAGGAGGGCGACAGACGCGCGCTTCAGCACGAGCCCTCCATTATGCAGCGTCTCCCGGCGTCGGAAACGGGCGCCTGAAGGCCGGACGCTTGGCTAACCGGCTAGGACGTCAGTCGCCGGCGAGCTGCTTGCGCGCGAACTCGCGGAAGCGCTCGCGCACGGCGTCGTCCGGTCCGAGCGGCTCGTCGTCGGCGTACTTCGGATCCGCGGCGATCTCCTCTGCCACCGCGCGGACTTCTCGATGCAGGGCCTCGTGATGCTTCGGGTCACGGAGCAAAGCGTCGACCCAGGTCTCGTCAGCGTCGTCGACGGTCCGTTCCTGCTCGAAGAGGAGCTCGCCGAGCAGGAGACCGACCCGGATGTAGGCGAATGTGCGAAACGCGAGGATGCGGTGCGGCGACCCGACGAGACGATCGATCTCCGGATCCTCGGCCTGGATCTCCGCGACGATGTTGCCAACGGGCTCGTCGACGAGCGGAAGCCAGATCTCCTCGGGGCCCGCCATCTGTACAGGATAGTCGGGCCGCAGAAATTCGTCGGACCTTTGGGTCTCCGAGCTCTCGGGATTAGACGGACGCGTGGGCAAAGCCCACGCGTCCTCTCTGCGGCGTCGACGAGTCGACGCCTTGGGTCAGGGTTCCCGCCGCCGCGCTCTCCACGCGATCTGCGCGGCGACGAGTACGAGCAGACCGGCGAAGAGTTGCCGCAGCGTTTCATCCGAGAGCGCCTCAGCGAGCGCGACGCCTCCTTGGGCCGCGGCCGCCGCGGCCAGCCCGAGGACGAGCGCACTGCGCCACTGAACGTTCCCGTACCGCGCCTGCCGCCACGTTCCGACGAGCACGGTCGGCAAGATCGCCAGCAGCGAGGTGCCGGTCGCGTCGTGGTGGTCGAGCCCCAGCGCAACGAGGGTAGGCACGAACAGGAGCCCGCCGCCCACGCCGAACATCCCGGCCAGCACGCCGGCGCCGAGTCCTAGCACGATCGCCAGTGCGTACGTCATTTGACGAAGAGCCAGACGGCGACACCGAAGACGAAGATCGCGAAGAGCAGCTCGACGCTCCGCGAGCGCAGACGTTGCTGGATCGCCGTTGCGCCGACGACGGACACCGCCGCCGGGAGTCCCACCAGCGCCGCGTAGCCGACGCGCACCTCGCCGTGAAACGCGTACGCGATGACACCGGAGACCGCCGTGATCCCGATCGCGGCGAGCGACGTCGCGGTCGCCGCACGCGCCGCCCACCCACAGACGAGCAGAAGCAGCGGCACGATGACGATCCCTCCTCCGACCCCGAACATCGCACTGAAGAATCCGGCGACGAGGCCGATGAGGACGAGCCGCACGTTCCTATCCTAGGGGCATGGATCTGCTGGAGCGCCTCGCCGAGGATCCGTCGAGGGCAGGGATCTTCCTCGACGTCGACGGCGTGCTTGCGCCGATCGTGTCGCGACCGGAGGACGCGCGTGTGCCTGACGAGACCCGCGCGGAGCTACGTCGTCTCAATGGTCGCTATGCACTCGTCGCGTGCATCTCGGGACGATCCGGCGAGACGGCCCGAGCGATCGTCGGCGTGCCCGAATTGACCTACGTCGGGAATCATGGGCTCGAGCTCGAACCGGAGTCCGCCGCGTGGACGGCTCGACTACGACGGTTCCTCGCGGAAGTAACCTGGCCGGACCTTGAGGACAAGGGCCTGACGGTCGCGCTCCACTATCGCCGCGCGCGTGACGAGCGAGCGGCGCGAGGGGAGTTGGAGACCATTGCCACGCGCGCGCGTGAGGCAGGGTTCGTCGCACGATTCGGGCGGAAGGTGCTCGAGGTCGTGCCGCCGATCCACGGCAACAAGGGCACCGCGATTCGGTCGCTGCTCGATCAGCGGAGTCTGGACCGAGCGCTCTTCGCCGGAGACGACACGACAGACGTCGATGCCTTCCGCGCCCTCGACGGACTCGACCTGGCCGTTCGGGTGGCCGTGTCCTCGGAAGAGGGCCCCCGCGAGCTGCGGGAGCGCGCGGACGTCGTCGTGGGCGATCCCGCCGAGTTCCTCAGCCTGCTGCGGCAGCTCTGAGCGAATCCCAGGCCCGGCGGACGTCGTCTTCGGTCGTCCGCTCGTTCCCGATCGCCAGGCGGATCACGTACCGGCCGCTCAGGCGCGTGTGGGAAAGGAAGAGCTCTCCACTGCGGTTCACGCGCCCGACGATTGCCTCGTTCTCCTCGTCCGATCCTTCGCACCGGAAACAGACGAGCGAGAAGTGGCGCGGCGCGCAGACCTCCCAGCCCGGCTCGTCGCGCACCCAGCCTTCGAAGGTCTCAGCGAGGCGCACCGCCTCGCTGATCCGGGCCTGCAGCCCTTCACGCCCGTAGCACCGAAGAACGGCCCAGAGCTTCAGCGACCGGAAACGCCGGCCGAGAGCCGGCCCGTAATCCGGAAGGCTGTCCACCTCCTCGCTCGTCCGGAGGTATTCGGGGACGAGGCTGAACGCCCGGCGAAAGTCGTCCGGGCGGCTCGTCCAAAGCAGTGAGCAATCCATCGGCGTGAACATCCACTTGTGCGCGTTGACGACCAGCGAGTCGGCGCGCTCCACACCCTCCTGGGACCAGCGGAGCTCCGGGCACACCCAAGCCGAGCCGGCATAGGCCGCATCGACGTGCAGCCAGACGCCCGCGGCCGCGCATGCGTCGGCGATCGCCGGGACGGGATCGACCGACGCGGTCGACGTTGTCCCGACGGTGGCCACGACAGCGGCGGCGTCCGTGAGGTCGAGCGCGTCGGCGCGGAGACGGAAGTCGTCGTCGGCCGGCGTCTTGCGCAGCTCGAGCCCGAGCAGCTTCGCCGCCTTGTCGACCGAGGAATGCGCATGCTCGGAGCAGACGACGACCTTGCCGTCGGTCGCCTCACGCGCCGCGGCAAGCGCCGCGAGCGTCGAGGTGGAGGCCGTGTCCTCGATGTGACCATGCCAGTCCTCGGGTAGGCCGAGCAGCTGCGCAGTCCAGTCGAGCGTCAGGAGCTCGAGCTCGGTCGATGCCGGCGAGGTGCGCCAGAGGAACGCGACCGAGTTCAGAGTGGCGGCGAGCAGCTCGGCCAGAATCCCGGGCTCGGAGGCACTGACCGCGAAGTACGCGAAGAAACGCGGACTCTGCCAGTGGGTGATGCCGGGCAGCAGAATCTCGTCGAGGTCGCGAAGCACGTCCGCGAACGGCTCCGGCCTGTCGGGCGGCGAGGCGGGAAGGCTCGCGCGAATCTCACCCGGCTGCACCTGCGCCAGAACCGGCAGCTCGCCGACGCGCTCGAGGTAGCGCGCAGCCCACTCCAGTGCGGCGGCACCGTCCTCGCGGAAGGTCACTTTAAGAGGTTCTTGATCTGGGGCCAGGTGCGGGTGTTGAGCACCTGCTCCTTCGTGAGCCAGGCTCGGCGCGCCTGCGCGACGCCCATCTCGACGTGTTCCAGGGCGCTCAGCTGATGCGCGTCCGTGTTGACGGCGATCTTCACGCCCGCCTCGCCGGCAAGTCGCGCGTGAATGTCGCGCAGGTCCAGCCGGTTCGGCTGGGAGTTGATCTCGAGGAAGGTACCGGTCTCGACCGCCTTTGCCACAACGCGTTCGACGTCGACGTCTGCGGGGCGCCGAATGTTGATCTTGCGGGCCGTGAGGTGACCGATGCAGTCGACGTGGGGGTTGTCCATCGCCGCGAGCACGCGCTCCGTGCCGTTGCGATCGAAGGCGGCGTGCAGGGATGCAATCACCCAGTCGCGCTCGGCGAGGACTTCGTCGGGCAACGAGAGCGAGCCGTCGATCCGGATGTTGACCTCGATCCCCTTCAGGATCTTGAACGGCTTCAGGCGCTCGTTGAGCGCGTCGATCTCGAGATCCTGCTCTGCGAGCGTCCCTCGCGGATGGTCGGTGACAGCGACGTACTGGTAGCCACGCGCCCGGGCGGCGAGCACCATCTGCTCGAGCGTGTCGCGGCCGTCCGACCAGGTCGTGTGGCAGTGCAAGTCGCCCTTGAGGTCCTTCAGCTCGACCAGGGTCGGCAACTCGCCCCTGCGCGCCGCCTCGAGCTCACCCGAGTTCTCACGCAGCTCCGGCGGGATGAACTGGTAGCCGAGCCGGTCGTAGACCTTGGCCTCGTCCGCGAAGCGCAGCTCCTTCTCCGTCTCGACGACCGTGATCGAATACTCGGAGACCGAGAGCCCGTCCTTCACCGCGCGCTCTCGCAGAGCGACGTTGTGATCCTTCGAGCCGGTGAAGTGCTGGAGCAGGTTGCCGTAGGACTCGGGCGGGACGACGCGGAGGTCGAAGCGCAGTCCCTCGTTGGAAAGGACGGTCGCCTTCGTCGGTCCTTTCGCCGCGACCTCGATCACCCACTTGAGCTTCGTGAAGTAGTCGGTGAGCGCCTGAGGATCTTTCGCCGTGGCGATGATGTCGAGGTCGCGAACAGTTTCCTTTCGCCGGCGCGCGCTTCCGGCCTCGGAGACCTTCACGGCTGCGGAATGGTCACGCAGGACCGACACGACTGCGAGCAACGCACCGAGCCCGTCGCCGAGGAGACGCCGATCCGAGGGCTCCTGCTTCTTCTCCGCGAGCGCCTTCAGGATCCGCTCCTCCGTCTTCGCGCCGAGGCCGCTCAGCGTGCGGAGCTGCTCTTGCTCGGCGGCGTGCTTGAGATCCTCGATCGTCGTCACGCCGAGCTCCCGCCAGATCCGTGCAGCCGTCTTCGGGCCGAGACCGGGGAGGCGCATGAAGCTGACGACCTCGGGCGGGATGATTTTCTTGCGCTTCGTCAGAGCGTGCATCTCGCCGTCCTCGACGACCTGCACGATCTTCTCCTCGATCGTCTTCCCGATTCCCTGGAGCTCCTTGGCGCGGCCGTTGAGGGCGAGCTCGGCCACGGACCCGGCCGTCTCACGGATTCGGGTCGCCGCCCGCCGATAGGCGAGGACGCGGAAGGCGGCCTCTCCTTCGAGCTCGAGCAGGTCGGCGAGGAGCTCGAGCTGGTCGGCGACATCCACGTTCCGCGGCAAAGCACGCGCCAGCCTACGGCTCCTAGTCACTCGTCAAGGAGCCGCCCGCGCGGGCCAACAGGCGGACTTCGGGAAGCTGCAAGGAGCGGTTGGCCATCGCTGGGCTTGAATATACGCAGGTGCCTCGAGCCGTCGTTTGCCTCCCGACCTACAACGAACGCGAGAACCTCGAGCCGATGTTGCGCGCGCTCGGCGACAAAGGCGTGCACGTCCTGGTCATCGACGACAACTCGCCCGACGGCACCGGAGAGCTGGCCGACCGCCTGGCCGGAGAGCTCGACTATGTCGGCGTCCTCCACCGCAACCGCAAGGAGGGGCTCGGGCCGGCCTACCTCGCGGGCTTTCGCCGCGCGCTGGCCGACGGCGCCGAGCTGGTGCTGGAGATGGACTGCGACTTCTCCCACGCTCCGGACGACGTGCCGCGGTTGATCGCGGCGACCGGCGACGCCGACGTCGTGCTCGGGTCGCGCTACGTGAGCGGCGGCTCCGTGCGCAACTGGGGCGCGCTGCGGCGCTTCGTGTCCGCGGGTGGATCGTGGTATGCACGCGTCGTGCTGGCTGCGCCGGTGCGCGACCTCACCGGAGGCTTCAAGTGCTACCGACGCCGGGTTCTCGAGACGATCGACCTCGGCTCGATCCACTCGAAGGGATATGCGTTCCAGATCGAGACGACATATCGAGCGCTGCGCGCAGGCTTCCGCGTCCGGGAGATTCCCATCACCTTCGTCGACCGGGAAGCCGGCGGTTCGAAGATGTCGAAGACGATCGTGGCCGAAGCGGTCTGGAAGGTACCCGCGCTCAGATTCGCAGCCATGCGCGGCCGCCTCTAAGGGCCGTGTCCTCTGCACCAAACGTGTGACTTTCACCATCCAGGGTCAGACCCTCGTATCGCCCGGAACGGACATGTCGGCGCTACTCTGCGCGCGTGTTTGAAGTAACGGACGACAGCTTCGACCGGGACATCCTCCAGTCCGACACGCCGGTCGTGCTCGACTTCTGGGCCCCGTGGTGCGGACCGTGCAAGGCGGTCGAGCCGATCTTTGCGCAGCTGGAGACGGAGACGAACGGACGCGTCGAATTCGCGAAGCTCAACATCGACGAGAACCCGATCACGGCCGCGCGCTACGGCATCCTGTCGATCCCGACGGCAATCGTCTTCGACGGCGGCGAGGCGAAGGAGACCGTCGTCGGTGTCTACCCGCGGAAGCGGTACGAACAAGCGCTTCAGGCCTGGCTCACCTGAAGTGTTGCCAGCCTGAGAGCTCGTACGGCTCGCCGTCGAGCGTTAGCGCAACTCCTTCACCTTCTTCGCAGCTCCCGATCACGGGGAATCTTCCGGGATCCTCGACCGCGGCCAGCAGCTCGTAGTCCTCGCCGAAGCCGAGGTCTGAAAGCTCCGTGCCGTCGTCCAGCGGAACACGCTCGAGCTCGATCATCAGGCGGCAGTTCGACCGAGCTGCGATGTGCGCCGCATCGACCGCAAGCCCGTCAGAGATGTCGAGCAGCGCATGCGCATGGGCCGCGAGCTCCTTCCCCTCGTCCAGGCGGAGCGGAGGGCGCACGAATGCCTGCCGCCGGAACGCCGCACCGGCTGCGCCCAGCGGACCTGTGACGACGAGTCGATCACCGGGCCGCGCGCCGGCCCGGCCGGGAACGCGCGCCGAGCGGCCGACCGCCGTCACGCTGACGACGAGCTGCTGGGCTTCTGTCGTATCGCCGCCGAGGACGGGAACACCCGTCTCCGACAGCCCCTCGTAGAGCTCGAGGACGTCCTCGACTCTGGTCTCTCCAGGTGCCGCGAAGGCGACGATCAGGCCCTCCGGCTCTGCGCCCGATGCGGCGAGATCGCTGAGATTGACCGCCGCGGCGCGCCAGCCGAGATCGCGCCACGAGATCCAGTCGAGGCGGAAATGGACGCCGTCGACGAGGGCGTCCTGCGTGACGACGACTCCGCCTTCGAGCTCCGCTGCGTCGTGCTCGATCCGCTGCGCGAGCCCGCGACACTCGAGCTCCGCAAGGAGGCCGAGCTCGCCGAGCTCAGAGAGCAGCATCGATCGCCGCCACGAGCTTCGCAGCGTTGCGCGCTGCGCGGATCACCGCGACCCCGGCGGCACCCGCGCGGACGCAATCGCCCGCATTCGTCTCGTCGATGCCGCCGATCGCGACGACGGGGATCGACACCGCCTCGCAGATGTCACGAAGGCCCTCGAGCCCGATCGGAAGATCGGCGTCGGGCTTCGACGGCGTCGCCCAGACGGGCCCCGCGCCGAGGTAATCAGCCTGTCCGTCTGCGGCACGTGCCTCGTCGAGAGTCGCAGCCGACAGTCCGAGCAGAAGCCCGTGCTCTCGTGCGCGGCCGGCTCCCACGTCGTCGCGCCCGAGATGCACACCGTCGGCGCCGAGCATCAGTGCGGCCTCGACGTCGTCGTTGACGACGAACGTGACGCCGTGCCGTGCGCACAAGCTCCTCGTTGCACGCCCGCGCTCGACGACGTCCACGCGGGGGACGTCCTTCAAGCGCCACTGCACGACGGTGGCTCCGCCCTCCACCGCGATCCGCGCCGTCTCCAAGTCTGCTACGACGGCGTGCAACTTCATGTGATCCTCGACCGCGCGTCGAGCGTTTCCGGATCGAGACCCGCCAGCGCGTCATAGAGGCCGACGTGGAACGAGCCGGGCCCCTTGGCATCGCGGGCCGCCTCCTCGCCCGCCACGCCGAATGCCGCCAACGCCGCCGCTGCAGCCTCGAGCGCCGCCTGCGGCTTGACCGCCAGGAAGCAGCCCGTGATCGCGCTCGACATGCATCCCGTGCCCGAGACGGCGGCGAGCAGCTCGTGGCCGTTCGCGACGGCGAGGACGCGATCTCCGTCGGAGACGTGGTCGATCGGTCCGGTCACGGAGGCCACGAGGCCGAGGTTGCGCGCCGCCGCCCTGGCGAGATCCGCAGGCTGGCCGCCGGTGCCGATCGACTCGACGCCGCGCACCTCCGCCTCCACACCCACGAGCGTCGCGACCTCGCCCTGGTTCCCGCGCAGGACGGCGACGTCGACTTCGTCGAGGATCCGCTTCGCGGTCTCGGTGCGGTACCGCGTCGCACCGGCGCCGACGGGATCGAGCACCACGGGTACGCCGCCCGCATTCGCGGCCTTGCCGGCGAGGAGCATCGCGTCGACCCAGTGCGGCGAGAGCGTTCCGATGTTGATCACGAGCGCACTCGCAAGGCCGACCATCTCCTCCACCTCTTCGCGTGCGTGCGCCATGACGGGGAGCGCGCCGAGGGCCAGCGTGGCGTTTGCCGTCTCGTTCATGACGACGTAGTTGGTGATCTGGTGGACGAGCGGCTTGCGCTCGCGCAGCTCACGAAGCGTCTGGCCCGGTGAGATGGTCACGCTGCTCCTTTCACGTTCAGGGCGTCGACGGGCCCCTCACCGGCGCCGAGCTCGGCAAGACCCCGCGCGACGGCAGCAGAGGAAGCGGCCGCGGCCGTGCGAGCAGCGTCCTCCAGAGGCCACGCCTTGGCCAGATACGCAGCGAGCGTCGCCGAGTGCGTGCAGCCCGCGCCGTGGCTGGCGGCGACGTCGTGCCGCTCGACAGGAATCTCCACGTGCCGTTCGCCGTCGAAGAGATGATCGACCGCTTCGTCGCCGTGACCGCCCGTCACGACGACGGCGGCCGCACCGAGCTCGTGGATGCGCTCGGCAAGCTCGCGACGCGGCGCAGACCGTCCGGCGAGCGCCTCCGCCTCGTGCAGGTTCGGCGTCACCACCGTCGCAAGCGGGAAGAGTCGCGCGACGAGCGTTGCGACAGCGTCGTCCTGCAGCAGCTTCGCGCCGGAGCTCGCCACCATCACGGGATCGACGACGAGCGGCACCGGATGAGACTCCAGATACTCGGCGACCGTCTCGATCAGCTCGCGCGAGAAGAGCATCCCCGTCTTCGCCGCGTCGACACCGATGTCGTCGAACACCGCCTCGAGCTGCGCTCGCACGAAATCCGGCGGTGCCTCGTGGACGGCGGTTACACCTCTGGTGTTCTGCGCGGTGAGCGCCACGATCACGCTCATCCCGTGGCAGCCCGCCGCCGCGAACGCTTTCAGATCGGCCTGAATCCCGGCTCCGCCGCCGGAGTCCGATCCGGCAATCGTCAGACAACGTGAAACCATCAAACTCCCTTCGCCGGTGCTAACCGGATCAGGTTCGACGGGTGTGATCTCAGCCCCGAAGGGCACCCCGGTAAGCCCAGGCTACCATCGCAAAATGGCCGTCCGCACGGCGCTCTGGGAGGATCTGCTCGAGGGCGAGGAGCTTGCGCACGTCATCACCATCCCTCCCGCGGATCCGCGCATTGCGCCGCTCCCGGACGAGCTCCACCCCGGACTGCGCGAGGCACTGCCGTTCGATTCGCTCTACGCCCACCAGCGCGAGGCCTGGGACGCGGCCACGCGCGGCGAACACCTGGTTCTTGCCACCGGGACGGCGTCCGGGAAGTCGCTTGCCTTCAACCTCCCCGTGCTCGACGCGCTCGCCCGCCAGCCGAAGAGCCGGGCGCTCTACCTCTATCCCACCAAGGCGCTTGCGCAGGACCAGGCGCGTGCGCTGAGGGAGCTGCAGGCGCCCAACGCACGCGCGGCGATCTACGACGGCGACACGCCGGCGGAGCAGCGCTGGCAGATCCGCCGCTGGGCGAACGTCATCCTCACGAATCCGGACATGCTCCACGTCGGCGTGCTCCCGCACCACGACCGCTGGGCCGACGTGCTGCACAACCTCCGCTACGTCGTCGTCGACGAGGCGCACGTCTACCGCGGCGTGTTCGGCTCGCACGTCGGCAACGTCCTGAGGCGATTGCGGCGGCTCGCCGGCGTCTACGGGGCCGAGCCGCAGTTTCTCTTCGCCTCGGCGACGATCGCCAACCCCGGTGAGCTCGCCGCCTCCCTCGCGGGGATCGACGCCAAGGTCGTCGGCGAGGACGGCGCCCCCCGGGCAGAGCGGACCGTCGTTCTCTGGAATCCCGAGCTGCTCGACCCGGAGCTCGGCCTGCGCGCAAGCCCGCTCGGCGAGGCGTCGCGGCTGATGGCAGCGCTCGTGTCACGTGGACTCAGGACGATCTGCTTCGCGAAGAGCCGGAAGGCCGCGGAGCTGATCCACAAGTTCACGGTCGAGCGTGTCGACTCGGAGACGGGTGCGCGCCTCGCTCCCTACCGAGCCGGCTACACGCCCGCCCAACGGCGCGAGATCGAGCGGCGGCTCATGGAGGAAGAGCTGCTCGGCGTCGCCGCGACGGATGCTCTCGAGCTCGGGATCGACATCGGTCTCCTCGACTGCGCGATCTCGGTCGGCTTTCCGGGCACGGTCGCATCTCTACGCCAGCAATGGGGACGGGCCGGTCGCCGCGGCCACGGGCTCGCTGTGCTCGTCGCGAGCGAGGACGCGCTCGACCAGTACTTCATGCGCGAGCCCGAGACACTGCTCGGCCGCCGTGTCGAAGCCGCCATCCTCGACCATGCGAATCCGCGCGTGCTCGACGGCCACGTCCGTGCGGCTGCCTTCGAAGCGCCGGTCGACGACGCCGACCGCGCCACGCTCGGCGCCGAGGCGCTCGAGCGGGCCGCCCTCCTGCCCGAGCTGAAGGAGACGAAGAGCGGCTTCGTCTGGGCGGGACGGGACTATCCCGCGGCCAAGTTCGGGTTGCGCTCCACCACTCCCGACACCTTCGCGGTCGTCGAGGCGGAGACCGGCACCGTGTTGGGCCTCGTCGAGCGCGAGCGCGCCTACTCCACCGTGCACGAGGGTGCCGTGTACCTGCACCTCGGGGAGAGCTACCTCGTCCGCGAGCTCGACCTCCAGGCGCGTACGGCGGTCGTCACCCCCTACAAAGGCGACTACTACACGCAGGCGAAGAAGGAGACGACGACCGCGATCGAGGAGGCGCTGCGCACTGAAAGGCACTGCGGGCTCGACCTCTCCTTCGGACGCGTCTCGGTCACTGAGCGCGTGGTCGCCTACCAGAGGAAGTCCATCCGCGACCAGGCGACGCTCGAGACCGTGGAGCTCGACCTCCCGGAAACGAGCTTCGAGACCGAGGCGATCTGGTACCTGCCCGAAGCGGACCAGCTCGAAGGGCTCGAGAAGATGCCGACCCTGCTCGGGACACTCCACGCCGCCGAGCACTCGATGATCGCCCTGCTACCCCTGTGGGCGATGTGCGATCGCTGGGACATCGGCGGCCTCTCGACGAACATCCATTTCCAGACGAACCGTCCGACCGTCTTCATCTATGACGGACACTCTGGCGGGGTCGGGATCACCGAGCGCGGGTTCAACGCCTTCGAGGGCTGGGTGGAGGACACGGCTCGCATGCTCGAGGGCTGCCCCTGCGCCGACGGCTGCCCTTCCTGCGTCCAGAGCCCGAAGTGCGGGAACCTGAACGAGATGCTCGACAAGGCGGGCGCGCTCACATTCCTGCGACGAATGGTGGCGGCATCGACGTCCGCGAGCTAACCGAGCCCGAGGTCGAGCGCGTAGCTGGGCTGCTTCCACTCAACCGCCTCGGCGGTCACCAGACGTACTTCGTGGCGTGGCAGGGCGACGCTCCGGTCGGCCATGCGCATGTCGCCTGGACGGGCACGAAGCTCGGGGTTCCCGAGATCCAGGACGTCTTCGTCCGGCCTGAGCTGCGGAGGCGCGGCATCGCCACTGCTTTGACTCAGGGAGCCGAACGCCACGCCGCCGAACGCGGTCATGCGCGGATCAGCCTCAGCTACGGAACCGACAACGAGGCCGCGCGGCGCCTCTACGAGCGCCTCGGCTATCGCGACGCAGGACTCTTGCCCGAGCGGGTCCAGGGCACGGTCCTCATGCGCGGAAGGCCGGTCGAGGTCGACGACACACTCGTCTATCTCGTCAAGGACCTTGCATGATGGCCTGCGAACCGTTTCCGCGCGGGCTTCGCACGCGCACAATTCCCCGCGAAGCGGGCGATCCCGAATCCGGGCGACGGCGCAGCTTTCGCCCGGCTAAGACAGCGCGAGCTCGACGGCTTCCGCCGGCGTTCGTGCGCGCAACGCGCCGTCCACCTCCCAGCCCGGGTCGAGAATCACGACTCGGCGTCCGAGCGTGAGGGCGAAACCGATCTCGGCAAGCGTTCCGTAGCGGCCACCGACTGCGATCACGGCATCACCGCTCGCGACCACGGCGAGATTGCGCGCATGACCGATTCCCGTGACGACGACGTGGTCGATCCACTCGTTCGCGTCGGCGCGCGTCTCGCCCGGGAGGATCCCGATCGTCGTCCCGCCTGCGGACTTCGCGCCGCGCGCGGCGGACGCCATCACCTCGCCCCTCCCGCCGCAGACGAGAGTGCAGCCGCGCTCGGCGAGCAGTCGCCCGATCTCCTCTGCCTGCTCTTCGTGCTCCGCGCCGCTGCCGATAACCGACACTTGGAGTTGTGCCACCGTGCGATCGTAAGCGCATGGCGGATCGCGATGCGCTCGGCGGAACGCTCGTGCTCGGCGGCGGCTTCTCCGGCGGCTACGTCGCGCGTCTGCTCGGGAAGCGGGGTGCCACGATCGTCTCGCCCGAGAACTTCATGCTCTACACGCCGATGCTGCCGGAGGCGGCGTCGGGAACATTGGAGCCGCGACACGTCGTCGTCCCGCTCCGGATGATGTGCCCGCATGCCGAGCTTCTGCTCGGCCGCGCGACCGAGGTAGACGCAGAGCAGCAACAAGTGCACATCGAGGCGGACGAAGGGCTGCTGACGGTGCGGTACGAGAACCTCGTCGTCGCACTCGGAGCTGTCGCGCGCACCTTGCCGATTCCGGGACTCGCCGACCACGCATTGGGGTTCAAGACCCTCGCGGACGCGATCCACCTCCGAAATCACGTGCTCCGCAGGCTCGAGGTCGCCGCTGCAGCGACGAGGGAGGGGCACCGCCGGCGCGAGCTCACGTTCGTCTTCGTAGGCGCCGGCTACGCGGGCGTCGAGGCGCTCGCAGAGCTCGCCGACCTCGTCCGCGACGCTCTGCGCTACTACCCAACGCTGCGCGACAAGCCGCAGCACTGGGTGCTGGTCGATGCGGCGCCGACGATTCTTCCGGAGATCCCGCGGAAGCTCGGCGACTATGCGGCACGAGAGCTCGAGCGCCGCGGCGTCGACATCCGCGCCGGCACGACGCTCGAGTCCGTCGAACCACACGCTGCGGTTCTGTCGGACGGCGACCGGATCCTGACGAGCACGGTCGTCTGGACCGCCGGCGTCCGCGCGAATCCCGTCAACGAGCGTCTCGGCCTGCCGCTCGACGACCGCGGTCGCATCGTCGTCGACGGGACGCTGCAGGTCGAGAGCGTGCCGCACACCTGGGCTCTCGGCGACGGCGCACGGGTACCGAACGCGGCGACCCCGGGCGAATTCGACCCACCAACCTGCCAGCACGCGCTGCGCCAGGCGCGGCGGCTCGCTAGGAACCTCACCGGCGAGCCGAAGCCGTATCGCTACCGGATGCTGGGACAGGTCGCGACCCTCGGCCGCTACAAGGGCATCGCCCAGATCCCCGGTGCGCGCCTGCGCGGCTTTCCGGGCTGGTTCGTCACCCGGACGTACCACCTGTACCAGCTGCCGCTCCTGAGGCGGAAGCTCCGCGTCGTCGTCGACTGGACCACTGCCCTGCTCTTCCGCCGAGACATCGCCGAGCTGGGCATGCTCGGCCATCCTCAGAGGCTCGGTTCGTGAGCCTCCCCCGCCCGGAGTAGGCCGGGCGGCCCTCTACGTCGCAAAGCGCACAGCCGATGCGGAGGTAGATGCGGCCCCTTCTCCGCGAGCGTCTCGCGCCTCTCCTTGCGCTTCTCGGCCTCGGCGCGGTCCTGCCTACCGCGCTGCCCCCCGCGTTGCTCCTGAACTACATGGACCTCGGCTGGTGGCTCGGCACTTCTTCGAGCTCGCGGGCATCGTCGTCGTCGGGGTCACCGTCGCCGTCGACCTCGGCCGATCCGCACAGTCGCGTTCGCTGGTAGGCGACCTGCGCGCCGGCGACCTCGTCGCCGAGGAGGAGGCCTTCCTGGGCGCGCGTGTGCATGCCTTGACGCAGCTCCTCGCCGACAAGGACGAATCGACGGAAGAACACACGCGTCGGGTCGCGATGCGCGCCGTGCAAGTCGGAGAGGAGCTCGGGCTCCCGCCCGGACGTCTCCGCGCCCTGGCAATCGGCGGACTGCTCCACGACATCGGCAAGCTGTCCGTTCCCGAGCGGATTCTGAAGAAGCCGGCCGCTCTGGACGAGGAAGAGTTCGCGGCCATCAAGCGCCATCCCGAGCGAGGAGTCAAGCTGCTGCGGGAGCTCGGGGGCTTTGCCGCAACGGTTCACGACCTCGTTCGCAACCACCACGAACGCCTGGACGGAAGGGGTTACCCGCGCGGGCTCGTCGAGTGCGATCTCACGCTCGACACGCGGATCCTCACCGTGTGCGACGTCTACGACGCGCTCGTCTCGCCGCGTGTCTACCGCGCTGCCTGGAGCCAGGACGCGGCACTCGATCTCCTGCGAGCCGAGACCGGCTCGGCATTCGACGGACGCTGCGTCGCGGCGCTCGAGGCGGTCCTCGCGCGGGAACAGCCGGAGCGGGGACTCTCCGTCCTCCGTGTCGCGGCGGCCGGCGCCTAAGAACCTCTGCCCTTCAGCGCGTTCGTCAAGCGCTGCTTCGTCGTCAGCACGCCTTCGAACAGATCTCCGTGCTTGCGGACCCGTTCGAGCACGACGGGCATTGTGAACGAGAGGGGGTCGAGATCCTCGTTCACCTCCTCCCAGCGCAGGGGCGTGGACACCGGCGCGCCGGCTCGCGGCCGAACGGAGTAGGCCGACGCGATCGTCTTCCCTTCGCCGTTCTGGTTCGCGTCGATGAGAACGCCGCGCCGCTTCGACTTCGTCCACTCCGTCGTCGCGAGGCCGCGATTGGAGCGTGCGATCGCGCCGGCGACGATCTCTGCGAACCGGCGCGTGTCGTCGTACGTGTAGCGCCGTTCCAGCGGGACGAGCACGTGCATGCCTTCGGCGCTGGACGTTTTCGCAAAGCCGACCAGGCCGAACGCGTCCAGCGCCTGCCTCACGAGCAGGGCCACCTGGACGGTCTCCTTGAAGCCGACGTCAGGAGAGGGGTCGAGATCGAACAGAACGAAATCCGGGCGGTCCGGCTTGTCCACGCGTGAGTACCACGCGTTCATATCGATGCAGCCCATGTTCACCATCCAGAGCAGCGCCAGCTCGTCGTTGACGACCGGAAAGTTGACCCACTTCTTCTTGCGCGGCGATTCACGGGTCGACACGAGTGTCCGGAACGTCGGGATCCACTCCGGCATGTGTGAGGGCGCGTCCTTCTGGAAAAACCGTCCGGCCTCGATGCCGTCGGGCCAGCGAACCATCGTGAACGGGCGCTCCTTCAGGTGCGGAATGAGCGCCGGCGCAACCGCGCGATAGTACTCGAGCAGATCACCCTTCGTGATCCCCTCGACCAGGAAGAACACCTTGTCGAGATTCGAGAGCTTCAGCTCGCGTGAGCCCTTCGTGACGCGGTCCGCGATCGGCTCCTCTCGGCGCACGTCCTCGGCCGGCTTGTCCTCGCGCAGACCCTTGTAGGACGGCGCCCGCAGCCGGCCGTCGTGTGTCCACTCGGCGAACTCCACCTGGCACACGAGGTCCGGCTCGACCCAGATCACGTCGCTTTTGCGCACCTTCGGCATCTTCGGCACCTCGCGGAAGGGCGAGGACGACCGTTTCAGCGGCCGGAGCTTGTCGAGCAGCTTCTCGATCTCCTTACTGTTGAAGCCCGTGCCGACGTTGCCCGCATATGCGAGCTCGTCGCCCTGGTAGTAGCCGAGCACGAGCGAGCCGAAGCTCGACGCCCGCCTGCCCGTTCCCTTGGTGAAGCCGGCGATGACGAATTCCTGCTCGCCGTGTGTCTTGATCTTCAGCCAGTCGCGAGTGCGCTTGCCCTGGACGTACCTCGACTCGAGCCGCTTCGCGATGATCCCCTCGAGCTGCTGCTCCTTCGCGGCTTGCAGAAGCGCCTGGCCGTCGTCGAACGATTCGGACAGCCGCACGGTGCGATTCCGCCTGTCGAGGAGCTTCTCCAGCCGCTTGCGGCGCTCGACGAGGGGGAGGTCGACGAGCGCCTCGCCTTCGACCTCGAGCAGGTCGAAGACGTAGTAGACGAGCGGCGTTCCCGCCTTCCCTTGCTGCATGGCGGAGAAGCTCGAGCGGCCCGACTCGTCGAGGGCGCAGACCTCGCCGTCGAGCACGCAGTCGGGTGTCTTGACGGCCTTCGCGATCTCCTTGGCGACGTGCGAGAAACGTCCCGTGAGGTCGTTGCCGTTCCGGCTCGTGACGATCGCCTCGCTCGCCGCGACCTTCGCGATCGCGCGGTAGCCGTCCCACTTGACCTCGAAGGCCCAGCCCGAGCCGCGCGGTACGTCCTCCGCGAGCGTCGCGAGCATCGGCAGATACGTGTTGCCGCCACTCTGCCGCGGTACCGGTGCCGACTCGTCTCGCTTGCGGAGGATGAGCCAGTTCTTCTCGTCACCGCTCAGGTGCGCGGGGACGAGCGCCCAAATTCCGTCCAGCCGCTTGCCCTTGAGCCGTACCGTCAGCCCGCCGTCCTTCTTCTCGTCCAGCAGCTCGTACGTCCCGCTGTCCCAGATCTCAACCGTGCCGGCGCCGTACTGGCCCTTCGGGATCTCGCCTTCGAAGCTCGCGTACTCGAGCGGGTGGTCCTCGACGTGCACGGCGAGGTTCTGTTGGCCCGACTCCAGTGGCACGCCCTTCGGGACGGCCCAGCTCGCGAGCGCGCCGTCGCGCTCGAGCCGGAAGTCGTAGTGCAGGCGGCGCGCATCGTGACGCTGGACGACGAACATCGGCTCCTTGCGCGCGCCCTTCGGCCGCGCGCTAGCTGCAAAAGGCTCGGAGGTCTTCTTGCGATCGCGCTTTCGTTCGTACTCCGCGAGTCGCTTCGCGCTCACGAATCATTTTTAGCGCGCGAGCGTGAGCTCGCGCGCTGCTTCTTCGTCTTCTCGACCGACTCGCGCAGAGCGGCCATCAGGTCGACCACCTCCCCGCCCTCCTCCTCCTGGGGCTCGGGCAGCGGCTGACCCTCCGCCTTCGCCCGGATCAACTCGAGAAGCTCTTTCCGATACTCGTCGTCGTACTTCTCTGGCTCGAAGGGCTCACTCGATCTCAAAGCCACGGACGATGTCATCAGGGTCGACAGGCTCCCGATCGTCCCGGCGGACCTTCTCGTAGGCGATCGGCGTCAGGTCCTTCTTGTGGAGGAAGTGGAAACGCAGCTCCTTGGAAGACGTGGCCGGGAACATGCGCACGGGGACGCTGACGAGCCCGAAGGAGATGTTCCCGCTCCAGATCGACCGCATGGCTGCGAGGTACCCGTAGCGGCAGGGGTTTCAACCCAGGTACCGTGGGCAAAGACCGTTTTAAAGGAGGGTTCTTACCTTCCGAAAAGCTTCTCCACCCAGCGGGGGGGTCGACTCTTCGGGCCGGTTTTCCGGCCCGAAGTCGTTCTCGGGTCGGGGGAAAAGGCTGTGGATGTTGTGGAGAGGCGACGTCCGTCCCGACCGAAAAGCTACCGAAAGCTCCTCGAAGCTATCCACAGGCCGCCGTTGACTCAGGCGTAAACGCCCAAAGAACGGAATTTGGCTCGGCGCCTGCGCTTGAGGTCCTCCGGCGGCACCGATTCCAGCTCGTCGAGCGCTTCTCGCAGCGATTCGCCCAGAAGTCGGGCCGCCTCGTCCGGATCGGTGTGGGCGCCCCCCGCGGGCTCGGGCACGATCCCGTCGACGACCCCGAGCTCGAGGCAGTGCACTGCGTCGGGCTTGAACGCGGCGGCGGCCTTCTTCGCCTCGGCGGCGTCGCGCCAAAGGATCGCCGCGCAGCCCTCGGGAGAGATGACCGTGTAGATCGCGTTCTCCTGCATGAGGACACGATCCGCGAGTGCGGTGGCAATCGCACCACCCGAGCCGCCCTCGCCGATGACACAGGTGACGATCGGGACGCCGAGCCGTGACATCAGCGCCTGCGACCGCGCGATCGCACCTCCCTGGCCGTGCTGCTCGGCCGCCACACCCGGGTACGCGCCGGGGATGTCGACGAGGCTGATCAGCGGAAAGTGATGGCGGTCGGCAAGCTCCATGACGCGCATCGCCTTCCGGTAACCCTCGGGATACGCCATGCCGAAGTTCCGGTGCGTCCGCTCCTTGATGTCGCGACCCTTCTGATTGCCGACGAGCGCGACGGTGCGATCGTCGAACCGACCAAGGCCAACGACGAGAGCCGCATCGTCCGCGCGGCCGCGGTCACCGTGCAGCTCGACCCAGTCCTGGAAGAGGTGCTCGACGTAATCGAGCGTGTAGGGACGGTCCTGGTGCCGCGCAAGCTCGACGGAGCGCCAGATCTCCTCGTCCGTCGGCGCCGCCTGGATCCGTTCGAGCTGCCGCTGCAGCTTCTGGAGCTCCCCGGAGAGCCGGGTGCCGCCGAGCAGGTTGAGGCTCCGCAGGCGCGTCAGGCGCTCGCGCAGCCGGAGCTCGTGATCAGTCGCCATTACGGGAGAACAGCCGCAGGAGGCGTGCGACGTACGGCTTCAGCTCGGGCCGCGGCACGATCGCATCGATGTGCCCGAAGCGCAGGTTCTGCTCGGCAAGCCCGAAATCGTCCGGCAGCTTCTCGCGAGTCGTCTGCTGCACGACCCGCGGTCCGGTAAACGCGAGCAACGCTCCCGGCTCGGCCACGATCACGTCGCCGAGGCTGGCGAAGCTCGCCAGGACACCCGCCGTCGTGGGATGCGTCATGACGCTGATGAGTGCCTGCCCCGAGTCGTGCAGGTCTTCGACGGCGCAGACGGTCTTCGGGAGCTGCATCAGGGACAGAATCCCCTCCTGCATGCGCGCGCCGCCGGATGCGGTGACGGACACGAGCGGGACGCCCCGCTGAGACGCGCTGTCGCACGCGCGCGAGAACTTCTCCCCGACCACGCTGCCCATCGAGCCCCCCATGAAGGAGAAGTCCATCACGGCAAGCTCGCAGGGCTTCCCGTCGATCGCTGCGTGGCCGATCACCATCGCCTCGCCCAGCCCCGTCTTCATCTCCGCCTCGGCGAGCCGCTCGGTGTACGGACGCAGGTCGAAGAAGTGCAGCGGATCCTCGGACCGGAGCTCGGCGCCCTCCTCGACGAACGACGCGTCGTCCGTAAGCGAGGCAATCCGCGACCGAGCGCCCATCGGGAAGTGATGGCCGCAGTGTGGACAGACCCAGAGCGCCGCCTCGAGCTCGTCGTCCCGGTAGTGCGAGTCGCATCCCGGGCACGTGTTCGGATGCTTCTTTCCCGGCGGCTCTGGGACGTTCCGATGCTCGATGGAGACGTCGATCCGGGATGTCATGAACCGTCGAGTTTAGACAGGCTCAGAAGCCAAGCTGGTTACAGACGCGTAGCGTCCGTCCGCGCCAGCGAACCAGTGGAGGGGGTCTGGGGGAACCGGAAGGTTCCCCCAGCGCCACCAGCAACATCGCTAAAGGCCGAGTGCTGCCGCAAATCGAGCCAAGGGCTCGATATTGGAGGGCTCGAAGCTGAGACCGCTGAAGCCGGCGCCCAGCACCTTCGTTCCGCCGCTGACGCCTCGGAGGATCCGCTCGATGTCCTGCCGGGAGAAGCCACCTTCTTCCGGCATGAAGACGGACATCTCGGTCGGCTCGAGCGCGTCGCAGTCGAGCGCCACGTAGGTGCACCCGGTGCCCTCCAGCGCAGCTGCGATTCCCTCCGTTCCGACGTGGAGACCGCTCGACCTGATGAACTCCTCCTCCGAAGGATCGAGATTGCGGGCACCGATCAGTGCGACGTCGGTTGCTTCGACGGCGCCCGAGTCGATGATCATCCGCAGCGGCATTCCCCACTGGTTGCCCGACGGCGACGTCTCGGGTGTGTTCAGGTCGCCGTGCGCGTCGAGCCAGACGAGCGAGATCCGTCCTTGACGCGCGGCAAGCCCCTCGACCGCGCCGACGTGGGAGCAGCAGCAGCCGCCGAGCACAAGCGGGCGTTCCGGAAGATCCGCGGCGAGCGCCAGGGTTTGCTCCTCGAGCGATTCCGCCTCGACGACGGTGGTCTCCGGGAAGGGAAGCTCCAGCCACGCCGCTTCCGCCATCGCCTCGCCTCCGTCTCCCCATGCCTGCGGAACGCGCACGAGACCGGAGTGGAAGACGCGACCGCAGGAATGACACTCGTAATCGGGACCGAGCGCGACCGCGGTGTAGGTCTTGCAGTCGGAACATTTTGCGCGTAGGCGGCTCAGGTCAGCACTCCCCTGAGATGAAGGCCTTCAGGCAGCGACGAGCTCATCGAGCGCGGTCGGCAGGTCGGCGAGGTCGGGGAGCTCACGCGTCGGCGGCGGCTCGCGGTGCTCCGACAGGCGGTTGATCCAGATCGTGCGGAGCCCGAGGTCGTTCGCGGGCACGATGTCGTGAAAGTGGCTCTGGGCGACGTGAACGTGGGCCTCGCGTGACGCATCGGTTTCCTCGAAGAATCGCAGCCAGTGACGATGGCCGGGCTTGTACGAGCCGATCTCGGACGCGACGATCGCGAGCTCGAACGGCACGCCGATCTGCATCATCGAGGCCTCGATGAAATCGCGGTCCGTGTTCGACAGGATTGCGAGCTTCCAGCCGCGCGAGCGGGCCTCCTCGAGCGCGACGCGCACCTCCGGGAAGGGCTGCCAGGAGGGCAGGGCATCGGCCAGAGCACCCTCCTCGCCCTTGGGCGCGCCGAGCTCGAGCATCGTTCCCGCCAGCACGTCACGGTACGACCGCTCGCCGCCGATTTGCAGAGTCGGCTCGATCTCGTGGTACCGATCGAGCTGCTCGTCGGCGCGGTCCTCCCCGAAGAGTCGCGCAAGCTCACGACGAATCCCACCGTCCCAGTCGATCAGCGTGCCGTAGCAGTCAAACGTCGCCCACCGGTCTCTCCGCGAAAAATGCTGCGCATTTTCGGCGGGGGAGAGTATGGACATCGCTTCGCTCGTAGGAGAATTATTCGAAGCGCTTCAGGACGATCGACGCGTTGTGGCCGCCGAAGCCGAACGAGTTCGACACCGAGACGCGCACGTCGGCATCGCGTGACTCGTTCGGGATGTAGTCGAGATCGCACTCCGGATCCTCGACCTCGTAGTTGATCGTCGGCGGCAGCTTCCCGTCACGAAGGGCGAGCGTCGAGAAGATCGCCTCGACCGCTCCCGCGGCGCCGAGGCAATGCCCCGTCGCACCCTTCGTGGAGGAGACCGGCGTCTTGCGCGCGTTCTCCTCGCCGAGCGCGATCTTGATCACGCGCGTCTCTGCAGCATCGCCGAGCGGAGTCGACGTGCCGTGCGCGTTGATGTAGTCGACCTCACTCGGATCGATCCCGGCGTCGGCGAACGCGTTCTTCATCGCCCGCGCAGGATTCTCGCCGGTCGGATCCGGCTCGGTCACGTGCTTCGCGTCCGACGAGAGCCCGTAACCCGCAACCTCCGCGTAGATCTTCGCTCCACGAGCCCGCGCTCGCTCGAGCTCTTCGAGCACCAGGACGGCGCCCGCTTCGCCCATCACGAAGCCGTCGCGCCTCGCGTCGAACGGGCGGCTGGCGCTTTTCGGATCGTCGTTGCGGCGGGAGAGGGCGCGCATGGCGGCGAAGCCGGCGATCCCGACCTGGTTAATCGCGGACTCCGTGCCTCCGCAAAACATGACGTCCGCGCGACCCAGCCGGATGTCGTCGCGCCCTTGTCCGATCGCCATGTTGGATGCGGCGCACGCGGTGCATTCCGATGACAACGGACCGCGCGTTCCGAGCTCCATCGAGACCCAGCCGGCCCCCATGTTCGGGATGATGCAGGGGATCGCGAACGGATTGACGCGATCGGGCCCGCGCTCAATCAACGTGTCGTAACAGTCCTGGAAGGACTTGATCCCGCCGATTCCGGTCGCGATCGACGCGCCGATGCGGTCGCCGTCCGCCGAGATGTCGACGCCGGAGTCGGCCTCGGCCTGCCGCGCCGCAGCGAGAATGAGCTGAGCGAAGCGGTCCATACGACGGGCCTGCTTCCGCTCGATCCAGTTCGAGGGATCGAAGTCCTTCACCTCGCAGGCAAAGTGGACGTAGTAGTCGCTGGAGTCGAACTGTGTGATCGGAGCGGCGCCCGACTCACCTGCAATGAGGTTCTGCCAGGAAGTCTCGGCATCGTTCCCGAGCGGCGTCACCGCGCCGATGCCCGTGATGACCACTCGTCTCTGTCCGTTGACCGACATCTACTAGATTCCTAACCCGCCGTCGACGAGCAGCACCTCGCCCGTGATGAACGAGGCCTCGTCGGAACAGAGGAAACGTACCGCTCCGGCGATGTCCTCCGGGGTGCCGAATCGGCCCAGCGGCGTGTTGGCGAGCATGAGCTCCCTCATCTCGTCCGCGATCACCTGCGTCAGACGCGTGTCCACATACCCGGGCGCGACCACGTTCGCACGTATCCCACGGTTGCCGAGCTCGCGGGCGAGCGCCTTCGTGAAGCCGATGATCCCTGCCTTCGAGGCGGAGTAGTTCGTCTGGCCTGGATTCCCGTGCAGGCCGACGATGCTCGAGATGTTCACGATGGAGCCGGCGCGCCGCTTCATCATCCCGCGCACTGCGGCACGGCACGTGTGGAAAACACCGCCGAGGTTGGTCTCGATGACGTCGCTCCAGTCCTCTTCGGACATGCGGGCGAGCAGCCCGTCGCGCGTCACGCCCGCGTTGTTCACGAGGATGTCGAGGTCACCTGCGGCGCCGACCAGCTCCTTCGCCTGACCCGGCTGGGACACGTCCGCCTGGACAGCCCGCCCCCCGGTCTCGCGCGCGACCTCCTCGGCTTCGTCCTTCCCGGAGCGATAGCTCAGCGTGACCGTCGCGCCGGCCCGGGCGAGCTCGACGGCGATCGCGCGTCCAATCCCGCGCGAACCGCCCGTGACGAGAGCCGTCTTGCCCTCGAGCGTGCAGAAATCGGGCACCAACTAGCCTAGGTCGCGCCGAGGGTCTCGTCGAGCTTCTCGACCGCTTCCGGCGTCGAGACGGAGATCGTCTTCACGCTGCGGTCGATTCGCTTGATGAGCCCGGAGAGGACGTTGCCGGGACCGACCTCGACGAACGTCTGCACGCCCTCCCTGATCAATGCCTGCCCCGCCTGCGTGAAACGAACCGGCGCAGTCAGCTGCTCGACGAGAAGCGGCCCCATCCGCTTCGCCGTCTCGACGCGCGCGGTGACGGTCGACATGAACGGCGAGTACGGCTCGGCGAACCTGACCTTCACGAGCGCGGGACGCAGCCGGTCCGCCGCACGCGCCACGAGTGGGCTGTGGAACGCGCCGGACACACGCAGCTTGACCGCACGCCGGGCTCCCTCGACCTCCGCCACCTCGCAGGCCTGTTCGACGGCGGCGTTCTCCCCGGAAACCACCACCTGGCCCGGGCAGTTGTAGTTCGCCGGCCACACGTTGAGGATGCGCCGGCAGATCCGCTCGACCACCACGTCGTCGAGCCCGAGGATCGCGGCCATCGAGCCCGGGTTCTTCCGCGCTGCCTCGGCCATCGCCAACCCGCGCTCCCGAACGAGACCGATCGCCTCCTCGAACTTCAGCGCGCCGGCCGCGGCCAGCGCGGCGAACTCACCCACGGAGTGGCCGACGACGAAGTCCGGCTTGAAACCGCGCTTCCGGATCGCGGCCAGGACGGCGAGGCTCGTCGCGACGAGCGCGGGCTGCTGCACCTCCGTTTCGACGAGCTCTTCCTCGGCCGCACCGAAGCACAGTTGCACGAGATCGATGCCCGCGGCTTCGCTCCCGCGCTCGAAGACCTCCATCGCCTCGGGGACCGCCTCGGCGATCTCCCGGCCCATGCCGGTCTCGAGCGAGCCCTGGCCGGGGAAGCAGAAGGCGACGAGTCCGCGGCGGCTCATCCGGTCCACTCCATCAAGCCCGACCCCCAAGTCAGCCCGGCGCCCATACCCGTCATCAACACGAGACTTCCTTTCCGGAGCCGCCCGTCCTGCTGCGCGTCCGCCAAGGCAAGCGGTATCGAGCCCGAAGACGTATTGCCATAACGGTCAACGTTAACGACCATCCGCTCACGCGGGATGCCGAGCTTCTGAGCAGCGTGATCCATGATTCGGACGTTCGCCTGGTGAGGGACGTAGACGTCGATGTCCTCCACTGAGACGCCGCAACGGTCGATGACCGCCTGCGCCGAAGAGACGAGTACCCGCGTCGCGAATTTGAACACCTCGCGGCCGTTCATGTGGACGAATCCGTTCCGCGTCGCGTCCTCCATCTTTCGCGAGCCGCTGCCGGGCAACGAGAGGTGGATGCCGCCGCCGCCGTCGGCCCCGAGCTCGAAGCCGAGGAAACCGGGCTTCTCGACCTTCTCGAGGACCACCGCCCCTGCTCCGTCGCCGAAGAGGACGAGCGTTGACCGGTCGGTCCAGTCGAGGATGCGCGAGAGCACATCGCCGCCGACGACGAGCGCCCGCTCCGCGAGCCCGGCGGCCATCATGCCGTAGGCCTGCGCGAGCGCATACATGAAGCCGGTGCAACCCGCGAGCAGGTCGTACGCCCCTGCATCCTCCGCGCCGAGCGTGTCGGCAAGGAGCGCGCTCGACGTCGGGAACATCATGTCCGGTGTCACGGTGGCGCACAGGAGCAGATCGATGTCCCGCGCGTCCACACCCGCCTGAGCGAGAGCTGCGCGCGCGGCCGGGAGCGCGAGGTCGGTGAGTGCTTGCTCGGGCGCGGCGATCCGTCGCTCGCGGATTCCCGTCCGCTCCATAATCCACTCGTCGGTGGTGTCGACGATCGTCGAGAGCTCGTCGTTCGTCAGCACGCGCTCCGGGACGTATGCACCAAGGCCGGTGATGGAGATGGGGGGTCCTTGCGCTTTTCCGATCATCGCTCCCCCGCGTCGTTCGCCTGCGGCTCACTCCCGTGGGGGAAACCGTGACACGCCTTCTCCCCCGCGCCGCTGCGATCGCCGCGGGCGAGAAGGAGAAGGAGGCGGGAAACCTCCCGGTTTCCCGAGACCCTTCCCCCGCGCTGGAGCGCTGAGCGACAAGCGCTCATCGCTCCACCGCGAAGGTCAGGACCGCCTTACACGCAAGCTCGCCGTCGACCCGCGCTTCCGCCTTCCCGCGCCCGATCGGCCCGCGCACGCGGTCGAGATCGCAGCGAAGCTCCAGAACGTCACCCGGCTCGACCAGACGCTTGAAGCGGCAGCCGTCGATGCCGGCGAAGAGCGCGAGCCGCCCGCGGTTCTCCTCCTCGCTCAGCACCGCGACCGCACCCGTCTGCGCGAGTGCCTCCACGATCAGGACGCCCGGCATCACGGGCCGCCCGGGGAAATGGCCGGCGAGATACCACTCGTCCTCACGGACCATCTTGCGCGCGACCGCACCGACTCCGGGTGTGAGCTCGAGCACCTCGTCGATCAGGAGGAAGGGCTCGCGATGCGGGAGGATCTCCTCGATCGCCTCACGACCAAACGGCGGGGCGACGGTCACGTGCCGACCTTTGGCCCGTGACGTAGGGAAAGGGCGTTGGGGGAAACCGTGAGGTTTCCCCGCTGTCTCTCCTGGGCCCGCGCGGCGATCGCAGCAGCGCGCGGTCTGAGGCGTGACCTAAAGAAGGGGGCTAGTGGGGGAAACATGGTTCCCCCCACTGGAGCGAGCCGGAGGCGAGCGGCGTCATGCGACGTCCGAGAGCTTGTCGCGCAGCCGGTTCCGGCCGCGATGCGCGTAGCACTTCGCCGTCCCGATCGGCATTCCAGAAACCTCGGAGATCTCTTCGAAGGAGAGCCCCAGCGCATCCTTCAACACGACCACGCGCGCCTGAACCGGCGTGATCTCGGCAAGACAGCGGCTCAGCTCGCTGCGCAGCTCGGCTCGATCGGCCTCGCGTGCCGGATCGGCGTCCGCGGCGGCACGGCGGTCCTCCAGCAACGGCTCGCAGGCGCGCGCACGCTGGCGATTCGCGACGTCGCGACACGCATTGAGGGTCAGCCGGTGCAGCCAGGTCGAGAACTGCGACTCCCCCCGGAATTGCTTGATGCGTGTGCACAGCTTCGCGAGCGCCTCCTGCGACGCGTCACGTGCGTCCTCGGGGTCGCGCAGGAGATAAGCAGCAAGCTTCTCGATGCGCGGAGCATGCCGCTCACAGAGCACCTCCAGGGCTCGCGAATCGCCGTCCTTCGCCCGTGTCACCAGAATCGGATCGCTCAGCCGCGCATAGATAAGAGGCCCTTCCGGCCGGAAGGACTGCTGGATTGGACGGCGGCGGCCTCGGGCTAGTTGCATGTGCGCTCTAGTGTAGGAGCGTGGCCGATTCGCTCGCCCCCGCCGCCGTCAAGCCGCTGCTTCGCGGCCGGTTCGGCGCCGAGTATCGCTACGCCGAGCTGTGCCCGTCCACGCAGCGGCTACTCGGGCCGGAGGACGACGAAGGGACGGTCGCCGTCGCCGAGGAGCAGAGCGAGGGACGCGGGCGGCTCGGTCGAAGGTGGGAGGCACCGTCCGGAACCAGCGTGCTCGTGTCGGTTCTCCTGCGGCCGCCGGTCGACCCGCCTCAGCTCCCTGAGCTCTCCCTCGTCGCCGGCGGCGCGGTCGCGGAGGCGATCGCCGCGGTGACGGGAATCGAGCCTGCGATCAGGTTCCCCAACGACGTCCTCGTCAGGGGGCGGAAGGTGGCGGGAATCCTGGCCGAATCGAGCGACGGACGAGTCGTGCTCGGTATCGGCGTCAACGTCAACCAGGTGGACGATCAGCTTCCTTCAGACGCACGGACGGAGCCGACGTCCCTGCGCATCGAGCTCGGGCAGCCCGTCGCGCGTGCGCCGCTGCTGGCCGAGATGCTGCTGCGGCTCGAGCGCGCTTACGACGCCTGGGTTACGGGTATTTCAGCGTCCGGCTGAGGTTGCCCGCGCTGTCTCGAGCGACGGCACGCACGGTCCGCACACGACCGTGGCGGAAGGAAAAGGACCCCGCGCGGACGGTCCGAGCGACTCGTTTGCCGTTCACAACCAGGCGAACCGTCACAGGTTCGTTGACCGCGAAGACCAAACGGCGGAACGAGATGGCGCGCAGGCGTGGCGGGGCCGTATCGATCCGAAACAGCGACGTATGCACCACCGTCCCGATCTCGCTCGTCGCGGTGAGCACGGCCGCGTACTTCCCATCCTTGATGCCGGCACCGTCCCACCCGACGGTCTGCCCGCCGGGCTGCAGCTCGGCCGAGTAGACGGAGGCGAGGATCTTGCCCGCACGCGCGATCTCGACGCGAACCGAGGCGGCACGCGTCAGCTCGAACGTCAGCGTGAGGTCATCGTTGACGCCGTCGCCATTCGGGGAGAGGGCCGCCGGAGCGGCGGCGAACTGCCGGACGGTCCGATCGACGAGGACAGGCACGATCGCCGTCACCGTCGCCTTGCCGTCGGTCGCGCTGAGAACGATCTCGTAGCGGCCGTCCGCTATCGCGGCGGCGGTGAATCGGAAGGACTGCTTGCCGGGCCCGCGTCGCTCCGAGAACAGGACTGCCAGGTCTCTCCCGTCGGGAACCCGCAAGGTCGCCGTCACCGTCGCGGCGGTGCTAAGCGTGTACGAGATCTCGCTGAAGTCCGTCTGGCCGTCGCCGTTCGGCGTAACCGTGTGCGGCGCCGCGGTGGCCGATTTGATCGTCAGGGCAACGGGCGCAGGCCCGATCGTGCCCGCGGCGGGACGGACGGTGTCGCCGGCGGCGATCGACCAGGTGTACGAGCCCTGCGGGGCAATCGACGCGTCCCAGATCCAGTCGATCTCCTGGCTCGTCCCGGTTCCGCTCGCAACGACCGCTGCCGTCGCATCGACGACCGTCACGGTCCAGGGAAGCACCTCGCTGAGGTGGGCCTGGAATCTGACGAGCCCACCGAGCTGGCCGCGCACCCTCGGGGCATACAGCTTCGGCAGTCCCAACGTGCCCGCCTGGCGGGCGAGCGCGCCGAGTTGCGCGTAGAAGGCCGCGCCCGGACAGGTCGTGAAACCCGTATCGCGGTGCCCGGAGATCGCGTGGAGAAAGACAGGCGTTCCGGCCGGGAAGCGCGCGTTCCCGCCGGACGCCCACGTCAAGCTGGACAGGGGATCGACGTGCGCGGCGTCGAGCCGCCAGGCGAGCAGACTTACGAGCGCGCTGCGCGCGGCAACCGGCGGCGCGGACGACGCGTAGGTTCCGAGCACCGCCACCCCGACCGAACCGGTGTTGAATCCCTCCGCGTGCGCGCCGATGACGTTCTTGTCGACGCCGCCGTACCGGCCCTCGAACACCTGCCCGTACTTGTCGACGAGGAAGTTGTAGCCGATGTCGTTCCAGCCGTTTCCCTTCACGTGGTAGACCTCGATGCCGCGTACCATCGCGGCCGATTGCGCGCGTGTGTACGAGTTCGAGCCGGCGGTGTGGTGGACGAGAGCGAACTGAACCAACGTCGCGTACTGCGGCGGCGCGCGGCGGATCGCCTCGTTCGCGCCCCAGGCCAGACGCGATACGATCGCCGGCGAGCCTGCCATCGACGTGCGGCGCAACGGAATCCGGACCTCAGGGCTCTGCACGAAGTACGCGCGCAGCCGCTCGACGCGGCCGTGCAGCCTGTAGCCGATGCGATCGGACGGGCCGGTCCAATAGGGATTCCCCAAGCGCCACCCGTGCCCCGCTCGCGCTTCCGCGCTCACATCGTCCGGTAGATCCTCCGCCTCCGGCGCTGCACGGTGCCAGGTACTCCAGCGGCCGGAGACCGAATGCGTGCGGAACTCCACCGAGCCGGAGCCACGCCAGTGCAAGCCGACGAGGTCGAAGCGCGTCGGCGCCGACGCCGCGAGCGTGCGCTCGCCGTGCAGCGGAACCTCGCGCATGGTGATCGACACTTCGCCGAACGCGGCGGTAGGCGCAGCGAGAAACGCGGCGAGTGCGAGCAGGGCGATCTTCATGGCGACGGCGACCACATCCAAGGGTGCCTGCGCCGTCTGTCGTCCTCAAGGCCGCTGATAGAATCCTTACGAGTTGAAGAGCGCCTGTTTGCGGGGACTTTTGCTCCTCGGAGCGCTCCTGGCGCTCGCCTCTCCCGCCGCCGCGGCCACGCCGCGCGTCCTGGCAATTCACTTCGGCGGCGATCTCGAAGTGAACCCGGTCACGCAAGGCTGGGTGAACCACCAGCTGGAGCGGGCCAAGGACGACGGCTACTCCGCGGCGGTCATCCTGCTGGACACCCCGGGCGGCCTCTCGAGCTCGATGCGCAAGATCTACCTGAAGGAGCTCGGCTCGCCGATCCCGGTGATCGTGTACGTCGCACCCGACGGCGCGCGCGCAGGCTCGGCGGGCCTGTGGATCTCGGAAGCCGCCGACGTGCTGGCGATGGCTCCGCAGACCAACATCGGCGCCTCGACGCCGATCAACGCAGGCGGCACCGACCTCGACAAAGACCTGCGCAAGAAGGTGATCAACGACGCGGTCGCGTCAGTCGTCGCGCTCGCAAAGAGTCACGGGCGCGACACGAAGTTCCCGGAGCGGGCGGTCCGTCAGGCCGCGAGCATCGACGCCCCGGCCGCGTTGCGTCAGCACGTGATCGACGTGATCGCGCCGACGCTCCCGGGGCTCCTCCAGAAGCTGAACGGCTTCAAGACGAAGCCGAAGGGATTCGTCCTCCACCTCGGCGGCGCGAAGATCGACAACGTCCGCCCCGGTTTCTTCACGCGGTTGCTCAACACCCTCATCGATCCGAACATCATCGCGCTGCTCTTCCTCGCCGGCATTGCGGGAATCGGTTACGAGATCTTTCATCCCGGCGTCGTGCTCCCAGGAGCGCTGGGCCTCGTCGCGCTCATCACGGCGTTGTACGGATTTTCCGTCCTCCCCGTCAGCTGGGCGGGCCTCGTCCTCTTGCTGGCCGGCGTCGCCCTGCTGGTGGTCGACGTTCACGTCACGAGTCACGGGGCGCTGACCGTGGCCGGGCTCATCTGCCTCGCGGTGGGCTCGATCATGCTCTTCCAGAACGCGCCCGCGCCGTACCACACGTCGAAGCCGCTCGTGATCACGGTCGCGGTCGTGCTCGGCTCGATCTGGGCGTTTGCCGTGGGCAAGGCGTGGCAGGTACGCCGTGCGCCGGTCGAGGTGAGCCCGGAAGCAATCGCGGGCGCGGTCGGCGAGGTCCGCCGTAACGGACTCGTCTTCGTCAACGGCGAGCTGTGGCAGGCGCGGGCGGCCGATGGCGAAGAGCTGCGTCCGGGCGAACGGGTCCGGGTCGAGTCGCTCGACGGCCTCGTCCTGACGGTCCGGCCGGTGGGTACGTAGGATCCCGGCATGAACGCAGCGATCGTCATCGCGGCCGCGCTTCTGTTCCTGATCGTCCTCTTCCTGTTCGCCGCGATCAAGGTTGCGCGCGAGTACGAACGCGGGATTATCTTCCGCCTCGGCCGCCTCTTGCCTCAACCGAAAGGTCCGGGCCTGTTCCTCCTCATCCCGGTCGTCGACCGGATGGTCAAGGTCGACCTGCGCACGATCACGCTCACCATCCCGCCGCAGGAGGTCATCACCAAGGACAACGTCCCGGCCCGGGTGAACGCGGTCGCCTACTTCCGCATCGTCGAGCCGAAGTCAGCGATCGTGCAGATCGAGAACTTCATGGTCGCGACCTCGCAGATCGCGCAGACGACGTTGCGGTCCGTGCTCGGACAGCACGTGCTCGACGAGCTGCTCTCCGAGCGCGACAAGATCAACGCCATCCTGCAGGGGATCATCGACGAGGCAACCGCTCCCTGGGGGATCAAGGTCTCGATCGTCGAGGTGAAGGACGTCGAGATCCCGAGCGGGATGCAGCGCGCCATGGCCCGGCAGGCGGAGGCCGAGCGCGAACGGCGCGCAAAGGTCATCAACGCCGAGGGCGAGTTCCAGGCGTCCGAGCGGCTAAAGGACGCGGCGCTGGTCATCGAGAAGCATCCGATCGCGCTCCAGCTCCGCTACCTCCAGACGCTGCTCGAGATCGGCGGCGCAAACGCCTCCACGATCATCTTCCCGGCCCCGATAGACCTCATCCGGCCCTTCCTCGAGAAGGCCGAAGGCACCGCGGCGAGCTGAGCGGCGAGCTCCGCCGCGATCCCGAGTCGGGCCGCGTTGCGGTGATCGCCCCCGGAAGGGCGAAGCGTCCCGGCGCCTCCCGGCCGCCGCTCGATCCGCCGACCGAGGACGAGCTCGAGTCCTGCCCGTTCTGCGCCGGGCACGAGCACATGACGCCTCCGCAAACCCTCGTCCTGCCCGCCGAGGGCGACTGGCGCGTCCGTGTCGTTCCCAACCTCTATCCCGCCCTGGAGCGGCAGGAGGTCGTCGTTCACAGTCGCCGCCACGTCCGGTCGCTCGCCGACCTCGAGGACGACGAGCTCGATCTCGTCGCGGAAGCATGGCAGCGCCGAGCGAAGGAACACGGCGGCTACGTACACGCGCTCGTCAACGAAGGCCGCGAGGCCGGCTCGAGCCTGCCGCACTCGCACTCGCAGCTCGTCTGGTTGCCGGAAGCCCCTTCCAGGCGGGGGCGACCAAGAGGAGAAGCCTTTCTCGAGCAGGACGGCCTCGCCGTCACCTGTCCCTGGGCCAGCCGCGTTCCCTACGAGACGGTGATTGCCCCGGCAAAGCCGGAGCAGGACGGCATCGGCAGCGCAAGGCTCGGAGCAGCGCTCCGCCTCCTCGCGGCGATCGTGCGCCGGCTGCACGCCCTGGAGGGCCCGACGCCGCTCAACGCCTGGCTCGAGTACGACGAGCGCGACTGGCGGCTCGTGCTGCTCCCTCGCCTGACCGTCCTCGCCGGCCTCGAGCTCGGCGCGGGGATCTTCGTCAACACGCTGGCGCCGGAGGAGGCTGCCGCCCGCTTAGAAGACGCCGAGTCGGTGGGGCTCTAGCTGTCGGTCTGCAGCTGCGGCTGACGCTGGACAGCCTGGACTTCGCGGAACCGGCGTGCAGCGTCGATCGCGGCGCCGAGATTGAGGCCCTTGTCCTTCGCCTGCTTGATCAGCATGACGGTCTCGAGCGCGTCGATGTCGTAGATGCGCTGCTTCTTCCCTTTGGTGGGGATCTGCGCCTTGTTCGTCCAGTAATCGAGCTGCATCTTGGAGATGCCCGCGATCTGGCAGACCTGCCCGAGATAGAGCTCGACCTTGCCGAGGTGCTCCGCGAGATCGATCGGATCGAGAAGGTCTACCTGTCGATTGACTGCCATGTTGTCCTCGTCTTCCTCCGCAATGGAACCCCTGGTTTGCAAGGTATACCGCTCCTGTTCCTTATCGGGAAGGGGTTTCTTCAAAATGTCCCCCTTTCGGGGCACCAAATTGCGCAGGTTTGTGGCAAGGGGCGGGCTCCGCCTTAGGAGACGGTTTCCCCGTCGGTCAAGATCTCGACCTTTTCCTCAGCGGCTTCCACCACAGGCGCGAGGCTGGAGACGTGCTCTCCCTCGCGCAGGCGCATCACGATCACGCCCTGGGTGGCCCGCCCGGAGCGCTTGATGTCGTCGACCGGCATCCGGATCACGGTACCGCCGTCGGAGATCAGCATCACCTGGTAGCCGTCGCGGACGACGCGTGAGCCGGCCAGCTGTCCCTTCGCCTCGGTCAGCTGAACGGTCTTCACTCCCAGCCCGCCTCGACCCTTGACGGGATATTCGGAGACCCGCGTCCGCTTTCCGTAGCCGTTCTCGGTCACCACGAGGACGTCGGCGTCGTCGTGAGCGATGTTGACGGCGATCACCTCGTCGCCGGCGCGGAGCCGCATGCCCTGCACGCCCGAGGCGTCACGCCCCATCGCCCGCACGTCGGTCTCGTGGAACCGGATCGCCTGTCCCTTGCGGGACACCATGAGGACGTCGTCGTCACCCGAGGAGTGCCGTACCCCGACGAGCTCGTCGCTGTCACGCATCTTGATCGCGATGATTCCGTCCGCGCGCAGCGGCGTGTTGTAGGCGGCAAGCCGCGTCTTCTTGACCACACCCTTCTTCGTGGCGAAGACGAGGAACTCCGCCTCCTCGAAGTCGCGCGTCTGGATGACCGCGCGCACCTGCTCGGTCTGGCGAAACGGCAGCAGGTTCTGGATCGCACGACCCTTCGACTGGCGTGAGCCGAGCGGCAGCTCGTGCACCTTCAACCTGTACACCTTGCCGACGCTCGTGAAGAAGAGGATGTAGTCGTGCGTCGAAGCCACGAACAGGTGCTCGATGTAATCGTCCTCCTTGAGATCCATCCCCATCACGCCGATGCCGCCACGACGCTGCTCTCGATACGCGGTCACGGGTAGGCGCTTGATGTAGTTCGACCGCGTGATCGCGATGACCATGTCCTCTTCCGCGATCAGGTCCTCGAGCTCGAGCTCCTCTTCGGCCGCGACGATCTCGGTGCGACGGTCGTCGCTCTTGCCGTAGATCGACTTGATCTCGAGCAGCTCGTCCTTGATCACCCCGTCGATGCGGGTCGGGTCGCCGAGGATCGCGCGCAGCTCCGCGATGCGCTCCCGCAGGTCCTTGTATTCGTCCTCGATCTCCTTGCGAGCGAGTCCGGTGAGCCGTGCGAGGCGAAGATCGAGGATCGCCTGCGCCTGGACCTCCGAGAGGGCGAACTCGCTGATCAGGCCCGCGCGCGCTTCGTCGGTATCGGCCGCGGCGCGGATGAGCGCGATGACGGCGTCGAGGTTATCGAGTGCCTTGAGGTAGCCCTCGAGAACATGCGCTCGCTTCTCGGCCTGGCGCAGCTCGTACTTCGAGCGCCGGGTGACGACCTCACGCTGGAACTTCAGGTACTCGCGGACGAGCTCGAGTAGCGATAGCGTGCGCGGGACGCCGTCGACGAGGGCGACAGCGTTGTAACCGAAGGTCGCCTGCAGCGCGGTGTGCTTGAACAGCTTGTTGAGAACGACCTGCGGGATCGCGTCGCGCTTCAGCTCGATCTGGATGCGCATGCCGGACTTGTCCGAATGGTCGGCGAGGTCCGAGATCTCCGTCAGGACCTTGTCCTGGACGAGATCGGCGATTTTGCGGATGACCCCGTTGTCGCCGCCCTTCTTGACCGCGTAAGGAAGCTCGGTCACGACGATCGCCGTCTTGCCACCGCGTAGCTCCTCGATGTGAGCGCGTGCACGCATGACAACCCGGCCGCGGCCCGTGCGATACGCATCGCGGATGCCGGCTCGACCGACGATGATCGCGCCGGTCGGAAAGTCCGGACCTTTGATGTGCTTCATCAGCTTCTCGACGTCGATGGCAGGCTCGTCGATCATGGCGACGATCGCGTCGATGGTCTCGCCGAGATGGTGTGGCGGCATGTTCGTCGCCATCCCGACCGCGATGCCCGACGAGCCGTTGACGAGAAGATTGGGGAAGCGGGACGGAAGCACGGCGGGCTCACGGCGCGATTCGTCGTAGTTGGGCTGGAAGTCGACCGTGTCGGCGTCGATGTCCCGCAACATCTCGGTTGCGATCCGAGACAGGCGACACTCGGTGTACCGGTCGGCAGCCGGCGGATCATCGTCGACCGAGCCGAAGTTCCCCTGACCCTCGACGAGCGGATACCGCAGCGAGAACGGCTGCGCCATGCGCACGAGCGTGTCGTAGATCGCGAGATTGCCGTGCGGGTGGTACTTGCCCATGACGTCGCCAACGACACGAGCGCACTTGACGTACGGACGGTTCGGCTGGAGGCCGTTCTCCTGCATCCCGTACAGGACACGGCGATGCACGGGCTTGAGCCCGTCTCGAACGTCGGGGAGCGCGCGCCCGACGATGACCGACATGGCGTAGTCGAGATAGCTCGAGCGCATCTCCTGCTCGAGCTCACGCGGCTCGATGCGGCCCGGGCCTAGGGCGCCCGTCTCGAGCTCAGACATCCAGGAACCTGACGTCCTTCGCGTTCTGCTCGATGAAGGCCCGGCGCGGCTCGACCTGCATGCCCATCAGGACGGAGAACATCTGATCCGCCGCGCTCGCGTCCTCGACGTCGACGCGTACGAGCAAACGCCGGGCGGGATCCATCGTCGTGTCCCAGAGCTGCTCGGGATTCATCTCGCCGAGACCCTTGAAGCGGGAGAGCTGGAGTCCCTCCTTCGCGAGATCGATCGCGAAGTGGCGCAGCTCCTCGAACGTCAGAGCTGTCTCCGTGCGCTTGCCGTACTTCATGACGAAGGGTGGCGGGCCCGTCAGCTCGACGAGTCGAGCGTACGTCCCGCGCAGCTTCTCGTAGATCGGAGAGGCAAGGATGTTGGTCGACACGCCCACCGTATGAGCAGCGGAGGTCTCCGTCTCGACGACGTTGACCTGCAGGCCGTCGGCGCTTCGCTCGAGCACCGAGAGGACGTGCCCGTCGCTCGGCCTCGCCTTGATCTCCTTCTCGACGGCCGCCGCGGTGGTCGCCGGCGTCTCGACGAGCCTGTGCGCGATCAGGAAGTCGGTGGCCGGGCCGAAGTCCTCACGCAGCTTGGCCGCTTGACCTTCGAACTGCGGCAGGAACTTGACGAAGCGGTTCCAGCGAGCCTCCGTCAGCTTGACGGCCTCGCCGTTGCGATCGGTGACCTCGATATCGCCGAAGCGCTCACGCACGAGGAGCTCTTCGAGCTGGCCCTCCTTCTCGAAGTACATCTCCTGGTTGCCGAGTTTCACCTTGTAGAGCGGCGGCACGGCGATGTAGACGTGCCCACGCTCGATCAGCTCGGGCATCTGCCTGTAGAGAAACGTGAGGATCAGCGTGCGGATGTGAGACCCGTCGACGTCGGCATCGGTCATCACGATCACGCGGTGGTAGCGCAGGTTGGCGATATCGAACTCGTCGCCGATGCCGGAGCCGATCGCCGTGATCATCGCCTGGATCGCATCGTTCGAGAGCACCTTGTTGATCCGGTTCTTCTCGCTGTTGATGATCTTGCCCCAGAGCGGCAGGATCGCCTGGTACGCGTTGTCCCTCGCCTGCTTCGCGGACCCGCCCGCGCTATCTCCCTCGACGATGTAGAGCTCGGCGTTCTCGGGATCGCGGATCCGGCAGTCGGCGAGCTTTCCGGGCAGCGAGGACGACTCGAGCGCCGACTTGCGGCGTGTCAGCTCCCGCGCCTTGCGCGCGGCCAGGCGAGCGCGCATGGCGGCAATTCCCTTCAGCACGATCTGGCGCGCGTCGGTCGGATTTTCCTCGAGGAACTCGCTGAGCTTCTGGTTGACGTTCTGCTCAACGACTCCGCGCAACCACGGATTGCCGAGCTTCGTCTTCGTCTGTCCCTCGAACTGCGGGTCGCGCAGCTTGACGGACACAACGGCCGCAAGGCCCTCGCGCACGTCCTCGCCGTCAAGCGTCTCGTCCTTCTTCAGCAGACCCTTGTCGCGCGCATAGCGGTTCAGCGTCGACGTAAGGGCGGTCCGAAAACCGGTCAGATGCGAGCCGCCTTCGTGGGTGTTGATGTTGTTGGCAAACGTGTAGACCGAGTCCTGGTACGACGCATTCCACTGCATCGCAACTTCGAGCGAGGCCTCATCGGCCTCGACCTCGAAGTAGACGATGCGCTTGTGCACGGAGTCTTTCGTCGAGTTCACGTGCGCGACGAAGTCCCTGATGCCGCCCTCGTAGTGGAACTCGACCGTCTCGCCGCCGGCGCGCTCGTCGGTGAGAACGATCCTGAGGCCGCGCGTGAGGAACGCGGTTTCGCGAAAACGCTGCGTCAGCGTCTCGGCGGACACCTCGATTTCCTCGAAGACCTCTGCGTCGGGCAGGAAGGAAATCGTTGTGCCGGTGTCGTCCTTCTCCGTCTTTCCGACGACTTGCATGTCAGCGGTCGGCTCACCCCGCGCGAACTCCTGGCGGTAGATCTTTCCGTCGCGCCGCACTTCGGCGACCAGCCATTCCGACAACGCGTTGACGACCGACACGCCGACGCCGTGCAACCCGCCCGAGACCTTGTAGCCGTCGCCACCGAACTTTCCGCCGGCGTGCAACTTGGTGAGCACGACCGTCAGCGCGGACATCCCCTGCTCCGGCATGACCTCCACCGGAATTCCCGATCCGTAATCGCGAACCGTCACGGAGTTGTCCGGATGGAGCGTGATCTCGACCTTGTCGTTGCGATCCGCAAGAGCCTCGTCGACGCTGTTGTCGACGACCTCGTAGACGAGGTGATGAAGCCCACGCGCTCCCGTCGAGCCGATGTACATACCCGGTCGCAGGCGAACGGGCTCGAGACCCTCGAGAACCGTGATGTCCTTTGCGGTATAACTGACTTCAGTCATGAAAAAAGCCCTGCAAACCGACCACTTGCGGGCACTTCCAATTCTACCAGAACGAGCGGTCGTTATCTGCGCTGGCGAGGCTCGCGGCGGCGGCTTTTGCGACCACTTTGCGGAGGTCTTCGTCACGAATCCCTCGCACGAGTGAGTCAGCTTCCGCGACGTGTTTCGCGGTCGGTTTCGGGACCTGCTTACGGGGCGCTTCAGACATGAGCTCGACAGGCTCGGGAAGGGGCCCGGGAGCGAACGCGAGACGCGGTGGCGGGTCCTCCCCGAGCCGCGCGCGGATCTGCTCCGCTCGGCTCGTCAGCTCGAAGGCCCAGATCGAGTCCTTCGTATGGACGTGCAGCGTTCCGTCACGAGCGAGCCGGGCGGGCCACGCATTGCGTGCGATCTCGGCCCCCACAGCCGCCGGCCAGACCTCGACCAGGGGCGCCATCCCGGCAGCCGGTCCGAAGCGGCCGAGCTCGCGGGCCACCTCCTCGCCGATGCGCTTCATCAGGCCGCCCGCACCAGTCCCGGTGACACCTCGAGCAGCTGCGCCGGCTCGACCGGCAGGGAGGTGGCCTGCGTCGCCGTGACGAGCGTCTGGCCCGAACTCAGCACCTGTTCGGCGAGCACGCGCCGGCGACCGGGATCGAGCTCGGAGAGGACGTCGTCCAACAGCAGAAGAGGAGGGAAGTCACGGCGCTCACGGATCAGCTCGGCCTCCGCGAGCAGGAGGGCGAGCACCGTCAGGCGCTGCTCGCCCTGCGACCCGAAGCTGCGCAGGTCGCGGGTTCCGCTCGTGAGGACGATGTCGTCGAGATGCGGCCCGAGTCCCGTCGCGCCGCGCTCCAGATCGCGTTCGAGCCGTTCGTCGAGCGCGGCCACCGTCGGGGGGTCGCCGTCGTAGGTCATACGCGCGGCCGAGAGCCCAAGCTCATCCGCCCGGTCCGCGAAACCAGGGGCGAGCCAGGCCACCACTTCGCTTCGCGCTTCGACGAGCCGCCGGCCAAGGTCGGCCACCTGCTCGGTCCAGGGCGCGAGCGCGTCGCGAGACGAGAAGCCTCCTGCGACCCGGCGCAACGCGGCGTTGCGTTGCGCCACAACCGCTCCGTACTCCACGGCGAGGGGACCACGTGCGGGAGCGAGCCGACCGAGAGCGCGGTCGAAGTACGCACGCCTCACAGCGGGCCCCCCCTTCACGACGGCGAGGCGATCTGGAGTGAAGACGAGCGTCGCCACCTCCAGCCGCAGCTGCTCCGCCGCTCGCAACGATGCACCATTCAGCTTCGCACGCTTGCCCTCGCCGAGCTCGAGCGTGACCTCCGTCTCGACAGCCGCGCCGCCTCGATCGCCGTAGAGCGCAACCCGGCCGACGCGTTCGCCAAAGCGAATCAGCTGGACATCGGCGCGCGTGCGTGGCGAGAACCCCTGCGTCCCGAGGTGCAGCGACTCGAGCAAGTTCGTCTTGCCCGCACCGTTCGGACCGACGACGAGGATCAGTCCCGGCTCGAGTTCGAGGTCGAGGCGCGCGTACGACCTGATGTTCCGGAGCGAGACCGTGTCGACGATCAGCCAGGCAACCGGATCGGCATGATCAGGTACGTCGGGTCGTCTTCGCCGCCCTCGATCACTGCTGGGCGCAGCGGGGAGATCAGCTTCAGCTCGATGTCGTCGGCACTGATCGACTCGATGCCCTCACGCAGAAACTCCGCGTTGAACCCGATCTCGAGCGGATCGCCGACGAACTGCACTGGCAAAGATTCTTTCGCTTCGCCGACATCCTGCGTCCGTGCGAAGACCGTCAGCTCCCCTTCAGCGAAGCGCAGCTGGATTGGCGACGTCCGCTGCACCATGACGCCCACTCGGCGAACAACGTCCAACACGTCGTTCCGCGGCAGGGTGAGCTCGTGCTCGAACGTCTCCGGCAGTAGCTGCCGATAGTTCGGGAACTGCCCGTCGATGCGACGCGTCGTCAGCCAAACGTCGTCCGTGACGAAGACGGCCTGGTTCTCGTGCACGCCGAGCTCGATCGTGTCGCCGGACTGCGCGATGCGCCCGAGCTCCGAAAGCGCGCGCGCCGGAATGATCGCCTCGAACTCCGGCGCCTCGCCCGTGAGCTCCGTCTCCTTCACCGAGAGCCGGTACGAGTCCGTGGCCGCCATGACGAGCTTGCCGCTTTCGAAACGCACGAGGATTCCTGTCAGCACCGGACGCGATTCGTCCCGGGACGCAGACCGCGCAACACGTGAGACCGTGTCGAGCAGCGCCTCGCGGTCGACCGTGAAGGTGCCGGCGGCATCGAGATCGGGAAGTCGCGGAAAGTCTTCGGCTGCGTAGGTGTGGAGTGTTGACGTGGACGAACCACTCGTCACATGCACCACACTCTCCTCTGCGCGATGCTCGATGGTGACCTCGCTCTCGGGCAGAAGGCGAACGAGGTCGACCAAGAGCCGACCCGGCACGACAATTGCGCCGTCTCCTTCCACCTGGGCCTCGAGCGACGCTCGCAGCGAAAGCTCCATGTCTGTCGCAGCGAGATGGAGTTGACCCGCCTCGGCGCGTAGCAGCACGCCGGACAGGATCTGAACGCTCCCTCGCGTCGACACGGCTCGCGCCACCACGGCGAGCTTCTGCGCAAGCTCCTCGCGCTGGCAGACGATCTTTATCCCCGTCTCTACCATGGTGTTGGTTTCAATCATTTAAAACCTTGTCGTAGTTATAGGGGGTGTGGACGTGGTGGGGAACGCCACTCGCCCGGGTGGTTGAGCCATTCTCGCAGGGGACGCAGACGGTGGAGAAAGGAAGTATTTCAACAGGCAGGGACCCTCAACGGACTTGTTTCACACGAGCGGTCAGTTCCTGCACAAGGTTGTAGACAGATCTGTCCTCACGGATTAGACGCGCGATCTTCGAGGTTGCGTGGATCACCGTGGTGTGATCGCGACCACCGAATTCCTTCCCGATCTTGGGCAGCGAGGAGTCGGTGAGCTCCCGTGAGAGGTACATCGCGACCTGTCGGGGGTAGACGATGTTCTGTGAGCGCTTCTCCCCACAGAGCTCGTCCATCGAGAGCTGGAAGCGCTCGGAGACGAGCTCCTGGATCCTTCGAATCGAGACCTCGGCCGCTTCGCCTTGAGGGAAAACGTCCTTGAGCACGTCCTCCGCGAGCTCGACCGAGAGTGACCTGCCGGTCAAGGAGGAGAACGCGACCACTCGCGTCAGGGCACCCTCCAGCTCGCGGATGTTGGTCGAGATGCGCGAGGCGATGAAGGAGAGAACTTGCGAATCGGGGACATGGATCCCGTCTGTCTTCACCTTCTTGCGCAGAATCGCGATTCGTGTCTCGAGGTCAGGCGGCTGGATGTCGGTGATCAGCCCCCACTCGAATCGCGATCGCAGTCGCTCCTCGAGCGTCGCGATGTCACGCGGTGGGCGGTCGGACGACATGACGATCTGCGAGCCGGCCTCGTAGAGCGAATTGAAGGTGTGGAAGAACTCCTCCTGGATGCGCTCCTTGTGCTCGAAGAACTGCACGTCGTCCACGAGCAGCAGGTCGTACGTGCGGTAGCGCTGTTTGAATCCCTCGATCCGCTTGTCGCGCAGTGAGTTGATGAAGTCGTTCATGAACGTTTCGCTCGTGACATATCGAACGGAGAGCTCACTCGAGTGCTCGGCGACGTACTGGGCGATCGCCTGCATGAGATGCGTCTTGCCGAGACCAGTGCCGCCGTAGATGAAAAGCGGGTTGTAGGCTTGGGCGGGCGCTTCGGCGACCGCCAGTGCGGCGGCATGAGCAAAGCGGTTCGACGAGCCGATCACGAACAGGTCGAACGTGTACTTCGGATTCATCCCGCTGTCGGCGGGACCCCCAGCGGATCGCTTCGGCGCTTCCACTGGCATGGGCGTGTCGACCGGGACACGCTCCGTCACGGACAGGCCGACCCGGCGCTCCTGGCCGGTGACGTCCCGAACGGCGGCCCCGATCAGCCCGAGAAAGTGACCCTCGATCCACTCGCGCGTGAAGTCGTTGGGGACGCCGAGGACGAAGGCGTCATCCGAGAGATCCGCCCCCCCGGCTTCCGCGAACCAGGTGCGGTACGTGGTCTCGTTGAGGGCCCCCTTGAGCCGACCGGCAACCTCGTTCCACAGGCTCTCCGCAGTCAGCTCAATTGGGCGATCCACGCCGCGATACCACTCCTCTCCGGCTCGGGGGAGCGGCGAGCATAGCAGCGTGTCTCGAGCGCTACAACGCGTGGAAACTGGGGAAGAAATTCTGCGGATTTGCAGGCACTTCCGCGACTCCACATCACTCTCCACACCTGTGGAGGAAGGATGACGGTTCGTCACATTTGGAGGCACTTCGTAACCCCACCGCTGTGGATAACTCTGTGCACGAGGGCTCATCTATACTGGCGCGACCACGGCTCCTCTTTGGAGCAATTTCCTTCCTCTTCGACCTCGTGAAACGGACCTACCAGCCCAACGTGCGCCGGCGGAAGCGCAGGCACGGTTTCCGTGCGCGCATGGCGACGCGTGGAGGCCGCGCGATTCTGAAGCGGCGCCGCGCGAAGGGCCGGAAGCGTCTCTCAGCGTAGGCTCTCGCCGTTGTGGCAACTTCAAGCGTGTCGACCGGTCAGTTCAGACGGCCGTATGGGCGGAGCCCATACGGCCTGATGGCGGCGTCGCAAGCGACGCCTTAACGTGCAACGCCGGCATCGCCTGTCTCGCTCGCGAGACTTCGACGCCGTCTACCGGCAGGGGCGCTCGACCTCCACGCGCTTCTTGGTTCTCTACTGGTTCGAGCGTGACCGCGAGCCCGGCGAGCCCCGGCTCGGCCTGGCCGTGCCGAAGGCGGCCGGAAATGCAGTGGCTCGCAACCGGATCAAGCGCCAGCTCCGCGAGGTGTGGCGGGAACGGCTTGAGCGGATTCCCGCCGACCGCGACTACGTCCTGATCGTCAAGCCGGGACTGCCGGAAGCCGTCGTGACGAACGGGTTCGAGTGGCTCGGTGAGCGCGTCGACGAAGTCCTGACGAAGGCGGCCGCGTGAGCGGCCGCGTGAGATACGCCGGGATAGCGGCTGTCTGGGTCTATCGCTTCACGCTCAGACCTCTCCTTGGACCCGGCCAGTGCAAGTACCACCCGTCCTGCTCGCAGTACGCGATCGACGCCTTGAGGGAGTTCGGCCTTCTCAAGGGGACGGTGCTCGCGGGCTGGAGGCTCCTGCGGTGCAATCCCTGGAGCCGCGGCGGCGTGGACTATGCGCGCGACCAGAGGGTGTTCACGTGACCTTCGTCTACCTGCTCGAGCCGCTCGAGCATCTTCTGCGACACGTCCTCAACGGCCTGCACTCGGTCGGCCTGCCGTGGGCGTGGTCGATCGTCGGGCTCACGCTCATCGTGCGGATGCTGCTCGTGCCGCTGACGGTCAAGCAGATCCACTCGATGCAGAACATGCAGGCCCACGCGCCGCAGATGAAGGAGCTTCAGCGGAAGTACAAGGGCGATCGGCAGAAGCTGAACGAAGAGCTGATGAAGTTCTACAAGGAGAACAACATCAACCCGGCGTCCTCGTGCCTACCGCTGGTCGCGCAGATCCCGATCTTCATCGGTCTCTTCTACACCCTGCGCACGTTCGCGAAGCACCCGCCGCCGGGCGATCTCTCCTGGCTGCATTTCGTGCCGAACATCGCGCAGCACGCCGACAAGCACTGGTCCGGGTTCATCCTGCTTGCGATCTACGTCACGAGCCAGCTCGCGTCGACGTACTTCATGTCCGGGACGATGCAGCAGTCGCAGCGGGTGCTGATGATGATCCTTCCGTTTGCGTTCATTCCGTTCATCCTGCGCTTTCCGACGGGCCTCGTCCTCTACTGGATGACCACCAACCTGTGGACGGTCGGGCAGGGGCTGATCACCAGACGGCTGATCCCGAAGGTGGCGCCGCCGACTGGACCGAAGCGCTCTTCGCGAACGCCGCCGAAGGAGGTCCGTGAGGACGGCGCCGGAGCACCGGCCGCTGCGAAGCCGAGCGCTCCCCCCCGGCGCGTGAAGCGCAAGAAGAAGGCGCGACGCTGATGGATCTCCAGGTCGAGGCGACCGGCGAGACGGTCGGCGAGGCCAAGTGGTCGGCGCTGCGGGAGCTCGAGCGGCAGCAGCCCGGTCTCGACAAGTCCGCGGTTCGCTTCCAGGTCGTCACCGAGGGAGAGCGAGGCCTCCTGGGCGTCGGGTATACCCCGGCGCGGGTCATCGCCACGGTCTCCGCCGAGGTCAACGCACCTGCGCCGCCGTCGGATGAGAGCGAGCTCGGCGGAGAGGCGCGCGAGCTCGTGCAGCGGATCATCGACGGGATCGGCATCACGGCACGCATCGAGCTCGACGAGGACGACGACACGATCACGGTGTCGTGCGTTGGGCCGGATCTTGGGATGCTCATCGGCCGCCACGGCCAGACGATCGATGCGATCCAGTATCTGGCGAATGCGGTCATGTACCGGCGCCATCAGGAGGATCGAAAGGAAGTCGTCGTCGACGCGGCCGGCTATCGCGCGCGCAGACGCGCGTCGCTGGAGGCGCTCGCGATTCGCTCGGCCGAACGCGCGCTGTCGCACGGAGAGCCCGTCGAGCTCGAGCCGATGACGGCTGTCGAGCGGAAGGTCGTCCACCTCCGGCTGAAGGAGTTCGACGGCGTCGAGACGGGAAGCGAGGGAACGGAGCCGAACCGCTTCGTCGTGATCAGGCCCGCGTGAGTGGTTCGAGTTGGGGGAACCTCCCGGTTCCCCCAGACCCCCTCCACCCGTCCGCTGACGCGGACGAGCGGTTGCGCCGCTTGCTTGACGACTGGTTGGCCGCTGTTGTCGCGACGCCCGGTCTGACTGCGATCCGAGATCTCGACGAGGCACGCCGCGTGCTGCTCGAAGACTCGCTGCGCTCTCTCGGTCGCGTGCGCGAGTTCGAAGGTCCGATCGTTGACATCGGGTCCGGGGGTGGGGTCCCGGGGATCCCGCTGGCCGTGTCGCTGCCGGGGCGCGACGTGGTGTTGCTCGAGGCGAACGCGCGTAAGTGCGAGTTTCTTCGTCGCTGGGCGCCGCCGAACGCGACCGTCGCGCAGGGCCGCGCCGAAGAGCAGGAGACGGACTCGTTCGGCGTCGCCGTCGCGAAGGCGCTTGCCCCTCCACCGGTCGCCGCCGAGTGGTGCCTTCCTCTGGTCCGGCCGGGAGGGTCTGCGATTCTGTGGGTCGGTCCGACCGCGGACGTGGCTCGGGTGGCGCGCGTCGCGGAACGTCTGGGCGGGGAGCTGACCGAGGGGGGCGACGGCCTCCTCGTACTGCGCAAGCTTGAGCCGACGCCTCCCGGCTTCCCCCGGCGCACGGGCATTGCACGCAAACGGCCGCTGGCCTAAGGCCCGTCCGAGATGTCCGCCTCCGCCGGTAGCTTGGCGGTCGTGGCGAAGGTCTACGCGCTGGCGAATCAGAAGGGCGGCGTCGGGAAGACGACGACCGCCATCAACCTCGCCGCCTGCCTTGCGGAGGCCGGTGAGCGGGCTCTCGTCATCGACCTCGATCCTCAGGCGAATGCGACCTCGGGCCTCGGGGAGCGTGCGAACGGCACGTCGACGTACGACCTCCTCGACGGCGCGCCGCTGCGCGAGCTCGCGAAGCCGACGCGCTTCCCAAATCTGCACCTCGTACCGGCCAAGCCGGAGCTTGCGGGCGCGACCGTCGAGCTGACGCAGCACAGTGACGGCGATACCTACCTGCGCGAGGCGCTCGCCTCCGATGCGGACCAGTACTCGTTCGTGTTCCTCGATTGCCCGCCGTCGTTCGGCCCGCTGACGGTGAACGCGCTCGCCGCCGCAGACCGCGTTCTGATCCCGGTGCAGGCCGAGTACTACGCACTGGAAGGCCTATCGCAGCTCGTGCAGTCGATCAACCTCGTGAAAATGCGGCTGAATCCGCGGCTTGCGGTCGGCGGTGTGCTCCTGACGATGGTGGACGGGCGGACGAGGCTGTCGGCAGATGTCGAAGCCGAGGTGCGCCGGCACTTCGGCGAGCTCGTGTTCACGACGACCGTGCCCCGCTCCGTGCGTCTTGCCGAGGCGCCGAGCCACGGTCTTCCCGCGATTGCGTACGACCGCCGCTCACGTGGCGCGGACGCCTACTGGAAGGTGGCGATGGAGCTTGTCCAGCGTTCCTGAAAGACGAGGCCTCGGCCGAGGCCTCGAGGTCTTGCTGGGCGGAGTGTCCGCGACGGAGCTCGCGGAGCTGCCCGTCGACGCGATTCACCCGAACCCGAGGCAGCCGCGCCGCCGCTTCGACTCCGAGGCAGGGGCCGGTCTCGCAGAGTCGGTCGGTGCGCAGGGCGTCGTTCAGCCGGTCCTCGTGCGACCGCGTGTCGCCGGCGGGTATGAGCTAATTGCCGGCGAGCGACGCTGGCGTGCCGCGCGCGACGCAAAGCTGAAGACTGTGCCTGCCGTCGTGCGCGACGCCGACGACCGCGACTCGCTGATGCTCGGCCTGGTCGAGAATGTCGCGCGTGAGGATCTCTCCCCGATCGAGGAGGCGCGCGCTTTCGCGGTCGTGTTGGACGAGTTCGGCCTCTCGCTCGGCGAGCTGGCCGAGCGTGTCGGCAAGTCCAAGCCGGCGGTCTCGAACCGCGTGCGGCTGCTCGAGCTGCCGGAAGACGTTCTCAAGATGGTCGAACGGGGCCAGCTCACGGAGGGTCACGCGCGGGCCGTGCTTGCCGTGCCGGATCACGAGGGCCGACGCGCGCTCGCGCGGAAGATCGTCCAAAAAGGGATGTCCGTCAGAGCCGCGGAGCGGGCCGCTCGCTGGGCCGGTGCGAAGACGAAGCAGCGCCGCCAGCAGGCCAAGCTCGATCCGGCGCTCGTGGCGCGGGCGAAGAGCGCTGCCGATCGGATCACGGGCTTTTCCAGCCGAATCGTCTCGAGCCGGCTGGAGATCTCGTTCGCCGACGAGACCGAGCTCGAAGAGCTCGTCGAGGCGCTGGAGAGAGCCGCGCCCTAGCCCCGTATCCCGTTCCGCCCAGGGGGCGTTGAACGGATGACATGCTCGGACTGTGGCTGAACGAGATGGAGTCTCTCGAGGCGATCTCGCAGGACGACGAGGCCAAGCAGATCTTCCTGCGCATGGCCGCGCTGTCCCGAGACGGCCAGATGGGGAACTTCCTCTCGGAGTTGGAGCGCGACGAGGACCTCGACGACGAGACGAAGGGAACGCTGGAAGAGCTCGCCAATGACGCGACGTTCCTACTCGCCGTCGAGGACTATCTGCAGCGCACTCAGCTCCTTCACTGAGCCGAAGAAAATCCGGCGCTTTCGCGCCATGATGATTTTCTTCGGTGTTGAGGTGTTACCGACGTGAGCGAGCGCCGGCGAAGCCGGCACTCGAGGCGGGATGGGCGATCGTGGATTCGAACCACGGACCTCCGCCTTATCAGAGCGGCGCTCTAACCAACTGAGCTAATCGCCCGCCGGGCGCTGGATTGTAGCGAGGGGAACCCCTATGCTCGCGCGATGGCAACCCTCGGCGAAGTCATGACGAAGGACGTGATCTCGGTCGACCCGTCCGACACGATCGGGGAGGCGGCCGAGAAGATGACGAGCCGGGGCGTGGGTGCGGTCGTCGTCTCGGACTTCGGGCGGATGATCGGCATCTTCACGGAGCGCGACCTGATGAGGGCGGTCGCCGGGCGTGTGCACTCGAGCGAGGCGCGCGTGCGCGAATGGATGACGCCGGATCCCGTCACGATGACCGAGGATGCGTCCGTCGAGGAAGCCGGCAACACGATGATCGAACGTGGCTTCCGTCACATCCCGGTCGTCGCCGGCGAGCGTGCGGTCGGCATCGTGAGCATCCGCGACGTCGCCGAGTGGCGCCTGAAAGAACGCTGAGCGCGTCGTCGTCCCGTTAGAGGGACGCTACGTTCAGGGATGCGCTAGCCGCACGAAACTGCCGATTCTGGGGAGTGGCGTTCGTCCTCGCTGTGGCTATGGAGATCGGAGACCTCGTCATCTACCAGGGCCGTGCCTACGTGCTTCGTGGGCTCGATCCGATGGGCGTGCCCGACCGGCGCGCCGAGCTCGAGGATCCCGCGAGCGGCGAGCGTTTGTTCGTTCCCCTCGAGGAGGTTTTGGAACGTACCGAAGGGTGAGGTTCGACGCGCGACCCCTGAGCTACCATCAGAGCGTCCGATGCAGGAGATGCAGATCTACGGCGTGAGCTTCGATCTGGTCGGCAAACAGCCGATCGTGCTGCTGAAGACGGCCGAAGGGAACAAATTCCTGCCGATCTGGATCGGCCACCCGGAAGCGGCCGCAATCCTGATGAAGCTTCAGAGTGCATCGACGCCACGGCCGATGACGCACGATCTGGTCGCCGACATGCTCGACCAGCTCGGTGCTCAGGTGACGCGCATCACCGTGACGGAGTTGCGCGAGAACACGTTCTACGCGCAGATCACCGTGCAGCTCGACGGCTCAGAGATCGAGGTCGATTCGCGCCCGTCGGATGCGATCGCGCTCGCGATCCGCGCCGACGCTCCGATCTTCGCAGCGGACGATGTGATCGAGGAGTCGGCGATCGAGTTCGAAGGCGAGGAAGTCACGGAGGAGGAGATCGAGTCCAAGGTCTCCGAGTTCAAGCAGTTCCTCGACCAGGTAACGCCCGACGAGTTCGCGGTCGAGCCCGAAGACGAGTAGAGGCCGGGCGAAAGCTGCGCTTTCGCCCGGATTAGGATCGCCGCTTCGCGGGAACGTGCGCGGGCCAAGCCCGCGCACGTCTACAAAGGCTCGGTTGGCGAGTGGTCACGCTGCGCGGGCGGTGGGGCTAAAGCCTCCCCGCCCGCGTCAGTTCGCCTCCGTCCAACGCGGCTTTGCCCGCGTTAGCCTCGGCCTTTGTCGTTCTGGTGGTCGCGCGGTCATCCGCGCTGAGAACTTCTTCCTCTTTCTAGGTTTCCTCGCCTCGCTGGACCTCACGCTTCGTGAGGTCGAGGATCTCCTCGAACAGCTCCTGCAGCCCGTCCTTCGAGAGCGGTCCGCGATTCGCGCGCTGGAGGTACTGCAGCATCCATTCCTCGCGTTCCGGGTCGACGAAGCCGAGCCCACGCGATTCCTTGTAGCGCTTCAGCTGCGCGACGAGACGGAGGCGTGCGTTCATCGACTCGACGATCGAGCGGTCGGTGTCGGAGATCTGCTGGCGCAGCTGCCGGATGAGGGGATCGTCGTTCACGGTCGTCCCAGCCACTTCAGTTTCACGGGCTCGTCGTTGCGTGGAAGTGCGATCAACCTGAACGGATACGTGATCCGCGCCTCAACTGGATCGCCGAGTGAAGGCGTTTGCTCGCGCACCATCACGACGACGCGTCCGCCTTGGTCCCGAACGCGCACGATGCGCAGATCGTAACCCGTGCTCGAGCGCGGACCGGCCGCGATGAGATAGACCACTTGCCGTCGGAAGTCGAGGGGTGGGAGCTCGATGCGGCGACCCGGATTGTTCTGGTCCAGCTTCTCGATGAGGTCGCGGCGGTTGTCGAACAGCTTGACGGTGATGTGCGTGAACTCGAGCTGTCCAATCTGTCGCGTGAGGTCGACATAGGGCACAGGTCGCGACCGGCCGCCGCAGCCGGCCAGCACGAGTCCGAGCGCGACGCTAATACACGTACACCGTCTCGCCGTACGGATTCGTGGCGTAGAGATGCGGGGCGACCCACATCGGGACGCGAACGCAGCCGTGACTCGCCGGATACGGCGGGACGGACGGGTTCCCGTGGATCGCATATCCACCAGTGAAGTACATCGGGTCGTAGAGCGTGCCGACGCGTCGACCACACCGGTGCGCGGAAGACCGTGAACCTTCTCGAAGGCGTACACGGCGTCGAGCATGCGGCCGTCGAATGCAGCTCCGTACGGCGCCGCGTAGTGCAGCCTGCGGAGCTGGTCGCCCAGCTGCGCAACGGCGACTCCGCGTGTTCCGAAGACCAGCCGCGGAAGGACGACATTCGCACGCAGGACCCGGACGGTCCCGCCGTACCCTTCGTTCGGGACGATCTCGACTCGGATTCGATAGCTCGTGAGCCGGCGCGTGTCGAGCTTCAGACGGACACGAGCTCCGAACGTCCCGTCGACGAGTTGCCTGTCACGGAGGCTGATCCTGACCGCGAGCACGCCGGCCGTCGCGGGAACAATTCGCGCGCTGAAGAAGTAGCGGCTTCCCCGTGCACCTCCTCCCGAGAGTGTCGTGACGAGCTTGGGGACGACACGGAGGGCGAGGGGCGCGGACGACGCGCGCTTGCTGGTCGCCAGGTAGGCGCCGGGAAGCTTGACGCGAGCCTGGATCGCATAGCTGCCGTCCGCCCGTATTCTCGTTCCGGTGAGCTTCCCAGTAGGTCCGACGAGCGCGACGTACAGACCGCGCTCCGCAGGGACGATCGCGCCCCGGAACACGGCCCGGCGACCGTACCTCGCGGGGTTCGGCCCCACGAAGGTGAGCCCGTACGCGGTGACCGAGACCAACGCCGCCGTCTCTTCGCCGTTCGAGGACCGTGCCGTCAATGTCGCCGTCCAGCGACCGGCGGCATACGTGTGCTCGACCGTCCGGCCGTCCGCCGAGCTGCCGTCACCGAAGTTCCAGTGGTACGCCGCCGCTTCGCCGCTTGCGGCGAACGCCACCCGAAGCGGCGCTTGTCCGACCAAGGGAGTTGCCTCGACGGACACCGGTGGAGGAGCTCCCCCTGCGACCGGGGCGAAGATCAGAAGGGCGACAGTGCAGGCCAGACCGCAACGCACGCGCCGAGAATATTCTCCGGCTGAGGTTTGCCTGAAACGGCAACGGTCAACGCCACCGCGTTGAAGGTGCCGTGGAGGATCATTCCGGGGTAGACACTGTCCACTCGGCTACGGAGGTAAGCGAGTCCGGCGCCGAGCGCCGCGAGGAGCGGGAAGGCCTGCACGAGACCGTGCGCGAGGCCGAAGGCGATGCCGACGACGACGATCGCCGTCCAGCGGCCGAAGCGAATGAGGAGCGAGTAGCCGAGTCCGCGGAAGGTCAACTCCTCGACGATTGGGCCGACGACGACGATGACGACGCCGTTCGCGACGTACGCCGCGGCGTGGGCGGGCTGCCACGTGTCGGGCGTGACTCCTTGCTCTCGGCCCGGGTGCAGCACGGGGCCGAGGAGGAGGGTCAGGACGAATATCCCGATCCCGATCCCGACGCCGATGCCGATCGCCGTCCACCAGGACGTCGGCCGCCGAAGCGCGAAGAGCTGTCGTCGACGACCCAGGCCGGCGATGCCGTAGACGATCGCCGCGATCACCGCGAACTGGATCAGTCCACCCCCGACCGTGGACCACCTGTAGAGGATGTCCTTTGGCGGCTTCCCTTCGCTGAATCGGAGCGTGTAGCTGAGCGTCGCGAAGACGAGGACGAAGCCGGTCCAGAGCGTGAGCGGCGAGCTCACGCCAGCGCAGCGACGGCGGACTGGACCGGAGCGGCCGCGAAGTGCATTCCTGCGGCAAGGGCCGCTCGCTCGTCAGCCTCGGCGTCGCCGATGTGAAGCGCCCGTGCGGGATCGACGGCCAGCCCTGCGAGCGCTCGCAGAAGCCCATCCGGTGCGGGCTTGTCCGCAGCGTGAACGATCACGCGAAAGTAGTGCGCAAGTCCGAGCTCCTCCAGCCGCTCGTGGAGGCTGACGTCCCAATTGCCCACGACGGCGACTTCGAGCCCGAGCGAGCGCAGTCGCTCGAGCGATTCGGCGACGCCGGGCAGGACCTCGAACCGAAGTGCACCGACGTATGCAGGTGCGAACTCGCCGGCGTCGAGATCGGCGCCCACTGCGTCGAGGAAGACACGCGCGCACTCTCGCCTGAGCTGCTCGAGGCTGTCCGGGTCGTATCCCTCGCTGGCCCGCGGCGCATAATGCGCCGCCTCCGTGCGGAAGCCGGCGAGCACGGTCTCTCTGGAGCGCTCGACACCGCGCTCGGCGAGGACGGCGAGGAGGGCGGGAGCAGGATCGACCAGCTTGACGAGGGTTCCGTGCGCGTCGAGCGTGACGGCGTCGATGTCGGCACGTCTCATGCGACCCACTGCCACAGGGCCCATTGGACGACCCCAATCCCGAGTAAGAGCGCGCTGCACGCGACGACCGCGGTGTGGAGGCGTGGCCGGCCGGCAGTGACGGCAGCGAGCGCGAGGAAAAGCGGAAAGATCACGAGCCCGAAGCGCGGCAACGACAGCAGCGGCCAACGGGAGCTCGGGTAGCTGAGTGGTATCGCAAGGCTCACGGCGGCGAAGAGCCCGTACGCAGCTCCGAAATGCCGCCACGCGACAACGGCAAGTGCGATGAAGAGGATCAGTGCGACGAGACCTTCGGCGTTGACGGCGACCGCGTGCTGCGGTCCAGCGTCCGCCGGAGTCCAGTGCACGAGCGCACTCCAGATTCCGCCGAGCGGTCCCGCTCGGGAGAAGTGCCGGTGCCATTGATCCTGCGCGTTCCAGAACGCCCACGGACCGACGTCCTGCTGCCAGAGGACGACTGGATAGATCCCGGCGACCGGTACGGCCAGCGCAAGGCCCGCGAGCGCCCGACCGCGGTTCCGGTTACGCCAGGCCAGGACGGCCAGTGCCGGCAGAAGGGCAAGCCCTGTCGCGCGCGTCAGGATCGCGAGGCCCGAGAGGATTCCTGCTGTTGCAAAGCGGCCGCGCTCCGCGACGACGAAAGCCGCGAGCACGAGCAGCAGGTAGAGCGACTCGCTGTAGACCGCCTGGAGAAACAAGGCCATCGGGAAGACCGCGAGGTAGAGCACGGTGCGCTGCGCACCGCCGGCGCCCAAGCGTTCCTCCCCGATCCGATACAGGAGCAGGAATGCGCCGACCGCCGCGATGAGCGAGATGACGATCCCTGCGACGACATAGTGGCCGAAGAAGACCCGTCCGAGCCCTGCCACGAGTCCCGGGTAGAGCGGGAAGAAAGCCGCCGATGCGTCGTCGTAGCCGTGCTCGGCGATGCGGACGAAGAAGACGCTGTCCCAGCGTGCCCAGATGTCGGTGAACGAGCCGAGGTCGTGGATTAGCGGCGAATCCCATTTGAACGCGCGCGGATGCCGGTTCGGCTCGAACCAATAGAAGGCGAAAATCGCGCCGACCCAGATGGCAGCGCGGCTCCAGAGATAGACAGCGACGGCGGGGTTCGCGGCTTCCTCGATGCGGACCTGCCGCTCGGCCAGGTCCTCCGGAAGCTTCTGACCCACGCCCACGGCGGAACCATGATAGGCGGGCGCGTATTGTCGGAGTTGTGTACGCCGAACCAAGAAGCTGGTTTAGACGGCCGCACGGGCAAAGCCCGCGCGGCCTCTATGCGGCGCCCCCGAGTCGGCGCCTGGTTGCGTGATGCCGCGGTTCTTTACGGTCGAAGAGGCGAACGCTGCGCTCGTGGAGTTGCGGCCGATCGTGGAGCAGATGGTCGAGCACCGGCGCAACCTCACCGCCGCCCAGGGAGAACAGGCCGAGCTCATCATCCGCATCGCGGGGAACGGGGGCGACATGCAGCCGAGCGATCTGCGCGAGGCTGCAGCGGCGATCGAGCGTGAGGCCGCTGCCGTCTCGGAGTGCGCCGAACGCATCGACGCAGTGGGGGCGCAGATCAAGTCGCTCGAGGAGGGGCTCCTGGACTTCCCGGCGCTTCGCGGGGACGAGGAAGTCCTGTTGTGCTGGAAGCTCGGCGAGGACGAGATCACCTACTGGCACGGCCTCGAGGAGGGATTCGCGGGGCGCAAGCCGCTGTGAAGATCGCCGTCTTCGTCGACGCGGAGGGCAGCTCGGCCGTCTCGGCGTCCCGGCCGAAGGATTCGAGCGCGTGGGCAAGGGGTTGCGCTGGGCCGTCGAATAGAGGCGCATGCCGCTCTGGCAGCGCCTCACCGTCGTCGGCGTCGTCATGCTCGCCACCGTCGTGGTGGCGCGGCTGATCGACAGGCGGATCGCGCGTCGCGACCTGCCGCCGGAGGCGATCACGCGGTATCGCGTCGCCCGTCGCAGCGTGACCACCGCGATCATCTTCGTCGGCCTCCTGTCGGCTCTGCTCGTGATCCCCCAGGTTCGGGTAGTAGCGGGCGGTCTGCTCGCGTCGTCCGCGGTACTGGGAATCGTGGTCGGCTTCGCGTCGCAGAGGACCCTCGGGAACTTCGTGGCCGGCCTCCTGATCGCGTTCACGCAGCCTCTCCGGCTCGGAGACCGGGTCGTCGTCGAGAACACTCCGGGCGTCGTCGAGGAGATCGGCCTCATCTACACCTTCGTCCGAATGGAGAACGGCGACCGGCTCGTGATCCCGAACGAGAAGCTGGCCTCGGATACCATCCGGAACTCCACGATTCGCAGTCGAGAAAAGGTCGCCGAGATCAGCCTCCAGATTCCCCTCGGAAATGACGTCGGCGCTGTCGTTGATCACCTGCGGACCGTGAGAGACGACGCCGAGGTCTTCGTCAGCGACCTCACGGGCGACGCCACGGTCGTCGTGCGTGCCCGCGCCGAGGACGAGCCGGCCGCGGTGCGGCTCGAGCGCGAGCTCCGCCTGCGCGCCCACGAGGTGCTGCGGGCGGCGGGCGTCTACGCATGACCCCGCCCCCACGCGGTCGCACCCGCCGTGAGCCCGACCCCCTGCTCGCAGCCATCCGGCGCAAGCGGCGGGAGCGGACGAAGCAGCGCCGGAAGCGCCTGAGCCGACTGGTCGTCGGCGGCGCTCTCGTCACACTGCTCGTTCTCGTCCTGACGGGCTTCACCGGTGCAGCGGTCTGGATGTCGAGCTGCGATCTCAACTCGCTCAGACCGGTCGATGTCGGCCAGAACTCCTTCGTGTACGCGGCGGACGGCTCGCTGCTGGGATCGATTCCTGCCGAGAAGAACCGTCAGCCGGTCGATCTCAGCGAGATGAGCAAGTGGGTGCCCGCCGCGACGGTTGCGATCGAGGACCGGCGCTTCTGGTCGCACGGGGCGCTCGATTACCCGGGAATCGTTCGCGCGCTCTTCGCAAACGTCCGGGCGGGACATGTCGTCCAGGGCGGCTCGACGATCACGCAGCAGCTCGCGCGGAACCTCTACATCAAGAAGCCTTCGCAGACGTTTGGGCGCAAGGCGACGGAGGCGTGTCTCGCGATCAAGCTCGCGCGCGAGAAGTCGAAGCACTGGATCCTGAACGCCTACATCAACCAGGTCTTCTACGGCAACCGCGCGTACGGGATCGAAGCCGCGGCGCAGACGTACTTCTCCAAGCGCGCACGACACCTGACGCTGTCGCAGTCCGCGCTGCTCGCCGGCCTGCCTCAGGCCCCGTCGGTGTTCGATCCCTTCCACCGGCCGCAGCAGGCGATTGCGCGGCGCGACGAGGTCCTGCGCGCGATGCTCGCCAACCACTACATCACCGCGACCCAGTACGCCGACGCGGTTGCGGATCGCAACCTGCATCTGAAGGCCGGACGGCTGTACACGCGCATCCGTGAGCCGTACTTCTTCAGCTACGTCCGCGACGAGCTGCAGAAGCAGTACGGGTCGAACACCGTTCGCACGGGTGGGCTGCGGGTGTACACGACGATCGACCCGCGTCTGCAGCGCTTCGCCCTGCAGGCGATCAAGCGCACGCTGCCGTATTCGACCGATCCGGCCGCCGCGATCGTCTCCATCAATCCGACCAACGGTGCAATCCGGGCCATGACCGAGGCGAGTCCGGGAAGCCCGAAGACCCAGGTGAACTTCGCGTCGTCCGCGCGAAGGCAGCCGGGATCGACGTTCAAGATGTTCGTGCTCGCGACGGCGATCTCCGAAGGCATCAGCCCTTCGACGACGTATCTCTCTGCACCGTTCAAGTACGACCCGACGGGGATCGGGTCGTGCGACACCGACCCTCCGACCGCCTGGTGTCCGGAGACCTACGACCATTCCTACGTCGGTGCCACGTCGATCGAGAATGGAACGCTGCGCTCGGACAACACGGTCTTCGCCCGCCTCTCGCTCGACGTCGGTCCGGAGAACATCGCCGCGATGGCGTACAAGCTCGGTGTGCGCACCGACCTGCGGACGAGCGACGGTGCCTACGTTCCCTCTATGGGGCTCGGCTCGCGCGTCGTGACGCCGATGGATCTCGCCTCCTCGTATTCGACGATTGCGGCAGGGGGCGTCTACTCGAAGCCGATGGCGATCCGCAAGGTCATCCTGCCGGGAGGCAAGGTCGACAAGGAGGCCGGTTGGGGCGTCCCTCAACGGAAGCGTGTGATTCCGGACTGGGTCGCATCCGAAGTGACCCGGATCCTTGAGGAAAACATGACCCAGGGCACCGGCACCGGCGCCTACTTCGGCAAGCTCTCGGCCGGGAAGACCGGAACGACGGACAACTTCGCGGACGCCTGGTTTTGCGGCTTCCTCCCCGGGCTCGAGGCGACGATCTGGATCGGCTATCCGCGGGGCGAGATTCCGATGCGCTCCGTCCACGGAATCTCGGTCTCGGGCCCGACGTTTCCGGCCACGATCTGGCGACTGTTCATGGAGCGCGCAATCAGGTACGCGCCGTTCCGCAAGGCGTTCCCGGTGGCGACGCACGCGCCGGTCTGGCAGACGCACACGCTCCAGTACGCGCTCGAGGGCGGGTACTACAGCCCCAGCTACTCGGGTGGCTCATCGCAACAGACGCCCACGAGGGCGGACGACGACTCCGGCGGCTTCGTCCAGGTCCCTGAGAACAACCCGTAACGCGGCGCTGCGGGCGGCAGCCGTGGCGATCCCGGTCTACGTCGCGGCGTGCGCGGTTCCCGACGGCGGCCTTTTTCGCGTTGCACGCTTTCGAGACGTTCACCTGTACCAGGGCTTCGCGGATGCGGTCTTCGATGGACGCGTGCCCTACCGCGACTTCTTCATGGAGTATCCCCCGGGCGCACTCGCGGTCTTCCTGCCGCCGGCTGCGTTCGGCTCGGGCCATTACAACGCCGCGTTCAAGGCGCTGATGGTGCTGTGCGGCGCCGTGACGATCGTGCTCGTCGCATTCCTGCTCGTGCGGCTCGAAGCTTCGGCGCTCCGCCTGTGGACTGCGGTGCTGCTCGTTGCCTTGTCGCCGATCGCGCTCGGGCCGATCTCGCTCAACACCTATGACGCCTGGCCCACGCTGCTGACGATCGTGTCACTCGCCTGTCTGGTGGCCGGTCTCCCCACCACGGCACTCGGCGTGCTCGCGCTGGCCTTCGTGGCCAAGGTGTACCCGATCGTGGTTCTTCCCCCCGCGCTGATCTTCGTCTGGCGCACGCGTGGCAGGGAGACGGCGCTGCGCGCCGCGGGCACGTTCGCAGGGATTGCCGCGCTCGTCGTCACCCCGTTTCTCGCGCTTGCGCCGCACGGCCTGGCGGAAAGCTTCCGTGCGCAGGCGGCACGGGCGCTTCAGGTCGAGAGCCTCGGCGCGTCGCTCCTCGCCGCGGCCGATCGCTTCGGCTGGTACAGCGCGACCGTCGTGCACCGGACCGGGCACGCGATCTCGTACGACCTCGCAGGTCCGCTTCCCCGTGCCCTCGCGACGGTGAGCACCGTGCTTCAAGTACTGGCTGTTCTCGCCGTGGCATGGCTGTACCTGCGAGGCCGCGACGACGGTCAGCGACTCGCCACCGCATTCGCCGCGGCCGTGGCCGGCTTCCTCGCGTTCACGCGTTTCCTCTCGCCGCAGTACCTCGTCTGGCTCATCCCGTTCGTTGCCCTTCTAGGGCCGGCTGCCTGGATCGTTACTGCGGTTGCGCTCATCCTGGCACAGGTCTGGTTCTTCCACTACAGCGACGTCTTCTCGCTCGGCGGCTACACCTGGCTCGTGCTCGTGCGGGATCTCGTGATCGTCGTACTCTTCGTTGTCGCGCTGCTCGCCCTACGCAGCCGCCCGGCGGAAGACGAGGATCCCGTCGTCCTCGAAGACGAGACGCCACTCCGGGTTCCGTCGTAGCGCTGCGAGCTCGATCGCCGTAGGCAGCGGCGCATAGCGATCGGCGTATCCTGGCTGCGTCTCGTCGGCCGCGATCCACGTTGCGTCCTTCAGGAATGGAAAACTCAGGACACGGCGGCGCGCGGAGAGGTGCCCGCCCAGCGTGTTCGTGGCGCTGACGACAGCTTTGGGGGGAATGAGCTCGAGCGCTCGCTCAGCGATCCGGTCGTGGTTGGTGACTCGTGCCGCCGTCGCCTGGAACTGCGCTCCGCCGGGGACGTGCCGCCAGCCGGGAATTGGGCCGAGTCTGTAGCTCGCGACCAGCGTTGCAACCACGAGAACCATCGCCGCCGGAACGCTCCAGCGCGGAAACCGCTTCGCGCCGAAGACGGCGCCGATCACGAGCGGCGGGATCAGCCCGGCCGTGTAGTGGAAGTGGATCGACGTCTGGGTCGGCGCGGACGAGAGCAGGTTGATCGCGAGCTCGGGAAGCGCCGCGATCAGCACGAGGGGTGCGAGCAGGCAGAGCCCGACCAGCGGCGCGACGAGGTCCAGCAGAAAGTGGAGGTCGCGCGAGCTGAATGCGGCTTCCGCGATGCGCAGTGGATGCGTGAGCATCGTCTTGACGATCCCGCCGGCGGATCCGCCCACTTCGCTGTAGCGGCCGTAGAAGTCCGACTCCGCGCCGGCGTGGTAGTGCGGGATCACGACGCCGATGGCGATCGCCGCCCAGGCTCCACCTGCGACGGCGACTGCCGCGCCGACGGCCCATCGTCTTCGCGTGACGGCGTACCAGATCCCGAAGCCCGCGACGACGAGCGCGATCTCCTCCTTGCATGCGGCGGCGGCGATCGCGAACAGCGCGAAGGGAAGAAGGCGATCTCCGTCGAGATACCAGAAGGCGAACAGCAGGAGCGGCGTTGCGAGTGCGACAGGATGGAACTCGTTCAACGTCAGCCAGCCCGTCGCCGGGTACAGCAGGTAGGCAAGCGCGAAGCCGAGTCCGGCGCGGGCGGACGCGAGGTGTCTGCGGGCGAGCAGGAAGACCGGGACGGCCCCGAGGCCGACCAGCACCGCCTGGATGACGAGCAGCATGTCCGGGCTCGGCCAGATCCACCACAGCGGCGTGAACAGGACGAGGATCGGATCGACGTGCGCGCCGAGCCGCGAGATCTGATCGCCGTGCAGTCCGGTCATTTGCAGCGGATGGCCGTGAGCCGTCGACCAGACCGCCTGGACCATGTTCCCGAGGTCGAAGCGTCCTGTTGCGAATGCGGAGTGCCGTAAGACGGAGAGCGCGGCGAAGCCGGTCGCGTACGCCGCGATCCCCGCGACGAGAGCGGCGCGGGCACGTGGCCTGAAGAGCTCTCGCCTCACAGCAGCCGCTCGACGATGTCGCGCCAGCGCGCGCCGAGCACGGCCTCGCTCGCGTGGCGCTCGTAGGTGGTCCGGCCGCCCGCTGCGATGCGCCGCGCGAGGTCGGGGTCCGCAGCGAGCCGCCGGACGGTCTTTGCGAGCGCCGTTGGGTCGCCTGCAGGAACGAGGAGCGCGCTCTCACCGTCCACCAGCAACTCGCGGGCCGCCGGCGTGTCGGCCGTGACCAGCGGAGCACCGCATGCCAAGGCCTGGAAGGCCTTGTTCGGGATCACACGCTGGGCCTTTCCGGTCGTCCCGAAGATTCCGAGAGCGCAGCCCGCCGAGTGGATTTCGCCGGGCAGTTTCTCGTACTTGACCCAGGGCACGTGCTCGACATTGGGCGGCCGGTGTCTCAGGCGTGGCGCGAGTTGTCCGCTCCCGACGACGCGGAACGAAATCTCCGGCGCCGCCCGCGCGGCCGCCAGGATCGTGTCCACCCCCTGGAGTGGGATCAGCTTGCCGACGAACAAGGCGACGAAGCGAGGCGACTGCCTCCAGCCCGGCTGGAACAGTCGCTCTTCCGCTCCCACGAAGCAGACGGGGACATCGTCGAGACCGGCAAGCTCTGCGAAGAAGCGCGCGTGGGCGCCCGTGTCCGCGACGACGACGTCGGCGCCGCGGAAGGCGCGACGGTCGATCGTCTCGAGCACGCGGGCCGGCAGCGACCTGGGCCGGAAGCGCCCGCGATCGGCGACAAGTGTGTCTGCGAGCGACACGAGTGGGTTGAACACGACGGGGCGGCCGCGGGCCGCACGGCGTGCCGCAGGAAGATCGAGATGGCCGGGATACCCGACAATGAGCGCGTCGATTTCTCTCGGCCGGACCGTGAGCAGCCGCGCTTCAGCCGCCAGGAGCCGCAGTGCGCGTCCTGCTCCGGCCGTCCAGCTCTCGCGGGCGTCGTCCCAGATAGAGACGTGTTTCTCGTCGACCTCGACGCCTGCCCGGCGCAGGCACGAGATCACCTGCGCGTTGCGCGGATACGCGCGTTCGTACGTTCCGAAGTAGCAGACTCTCAATATTGCGTCGGCGATCGGTTCGAGCGTCTGCGTTCCATCAAGCTGGTTGAGACGGCCGCACGGGCTAAGCCCGCACGGCCTTTATGCGGCGCCGCCAAGTCGGCGCCTCAGGACAGGATTTCGTCGACGAGCAGCTCAGCGCGCTCGCGCTCCTGCGCCCGTTCTTCGTGATGGCTCGTGATCATCTCGCTGATCAGGCCGAGCGAGAAGAACTGCATTCCGATCACCACGAGGAGCACGCCCAGCATCAGCAGCGGCCGGTGCCCGATTGCGTGGCCGAGCGCCTTGAGCACGGTGAGGTAGACGAGGACGGCGCTCCCGATGAAGCCGAGCATGAGCCCGAGCCCGCCGAACAGGTGGAGCGGCCGGTGGCGATAGCGTCCGATGAACGACACGGTCAACAGGTCGAGGAAGCCGCGCACGTAGCGCTCGACCCCGTAGCGTGAGCGCCCATGCTCGCGCGGCCGGTGATTGACGGGGAGCTCGGCGATGCGGAAGCCCCGGTAATGAGCGAGCACGGGGATGAAGCGGTGGAGCTCACCGTAGAGGCGCAGTCCGTGGACCACGTCGGCGCGATAGGCCTTGAGCCCGCAGTTGAGGTCGTGCATGCGGACACCCGAGAAGAGGCTCGTCACGCGGTTGAAGATCCGCGAGAGTACGCGGCGCGAGAGCGGGTCGCGGCGGTGGGCTTTCCAGCCGGAGACGAGGTCGAATCCTTCGTCGAGCTTCGCGAGGAGACGCGGGATCTCCGCGGGATCGTCCTGAAGGTCGCCGTCGATCGTGACCACCGTCTCGCCGCGTGCCTGGTCGAATCCGGCAACGAGCGCCGCCGCCTTGCCGAAGTTGCGGCGGAGCCGGACGACCCGGACGTTCCGTTCTGCGTTGTGCAGCCGCGTCAGCGCGCCGAACGTTCCGTCGGAAGAGCCGTCGTCGACGAAGATCGCCTCCCAGGAGGTGTGGAGCGGCTCGAGGGCGGAGCGGAGCTCGTCGTAGAGCAGTGCGACGCTGCGCTCCTCGTTGTACACCGGAACCACGACGGAGATCACGGCGCTGAGCCTACCGTCAGGGATGCGTCGGGGCCGTTGTCGGAGCCGTCGTCCCGGCCGCGGTGGTCGCGGGCGTGGTTGCGGTGGTCGCGGGAATTGTGGTCGCGGGTGGTGCGGTCGTCACCGGCGGCGAGGCCGTTGTCGGCTTCGGTGCGGTGGTCGTGCGGCGCGTCGAGGCCGGAGCCGGACTCGGAGCCGGTGCGGAGGCGGTCGACGAGCGCTTCGCATGAGTCGGGAGCGACGTTGCCGGCGAGCTCGAGTGTCCACGGGTGAGGAGGAATGCTCCGGTTGTGCCTGCGGCGGCCACGAGGGCGAGAGCGAGGAACGCGGGCGCGAGCCATACGCGGTGCGGCCGTCGCGGCAGGACGAGCGTCTGAGCGCTGGTCGCAGCTGCAGCCCCGGATGACTCGACGCCGAGCTCCTCCGCGAGCGCCGTTCCGTCGGACGGTCGTTCGCGAGGATCCTTCGCCAGCGCCGCTCCGGTCAGAGCGGCGAGGTCGGCCGGCGCATCCGGGCGCAGGATCTCGACCACGGGCGCCTCGAGACGGCGATGCATGTCGACGAGCTCGAGCGGCTGCTCGGATTCGAACGGAAGCCGTCCCGTGAGCATCCGAAACAGCACGACGCCGAAGGAGTAGACGTCGCTTGCCGCCGTCGCGGACTCGCCCTCCGCCTGCTCGGGAGAGATGTACGCGGCCGTGCCGAGCACGGTTCCAGCCTCTGTCAGCGTCGAGTCGGCACCCATCCGCGCGATTCCGAAGTCCGCGATCTTCGGCCGGCCCTCGTCGTCGAAGAGGATGTTCGCAGGCTTCAGGTCGCGGTGGACGAGACCGTGCCCGTGCGCGTGAGCAAGCCCCGCGGCGAGTTGAACAGCGATCGCTCTGGTCTCGTCGTCCTCCAGTCGGCGGCCGGGCGGCAGCTGCTCTTCCAGCGTCCCGCCCCCCAGGTGCTCGAAGGCCATATACGGACGTCCTTCCACCTCCCCGTAGTCGTAGAGACGTGTGACGTTGGGGTGAGCGAGTGCCGCTACAGCTCGAGCCTCGCGTTTGAACCGGTCGCGGTTGGCGTCCGCGGCCAGGAGCTTCAGCGCGACGGGTCGCTCGAGCTCGAGGTCCGTTGCGAGCCAGACCTCAGCCATCGACCCGTGCCCAAGCTGCCGCTCGAGCCTGTAGCGCTCGCCGATGACGTCGCCGCGCACGAGGATACGGTATTCCCCGTGACTGCCGGGTTACTCACGCGTGAGGAAGCGCAGGCGCGGATTCTTGCGCGCATCACACCACTTGCCGCCGAGCCGGTAGCGCTGGCGGAGGCCGCTGGTCGCGTGCTCGCGGAGGACGCCCGCTCGGTTGTCGACCTACCTCCTTTCCCGAGCTCTGCCATGGACGGCTTCGCCGTGAGGGCCGTCGACACGCCGGCGCGGCTCCCGGTGGCCGCGCGGATCGCCGCCGGAGCGCCGGCCCCGGGTCCGCTTCGAGCCGGTGAGGCGATGGCGATCGCGACGGGTGGCGTCGTCCCTTCAGGTGCAGATTCCGTCATCCCCATCGAGTACGTTGTCGAGCGTGACAACGAGGTGGAGATTTCAGAGCCTGTCGCCCAGGGGGACAACGTCCGGCCGCGGGGCCGTGACGTTGGCGCCGGTGAGGTTGTGGTTCGGCGGGGTGCGCGGCTCGGTGCCGCCCAGATCGGCGCCCTCGCCGCTGCCGGCCTGGACCGTGTTGCTTGTTTCCGGCGTCCTCGGGTCGCGATCCTCGCAACGGGGAGCGAGCTTCGGCGACCCGGCGAGCCTCTCGGTCCCGGGCAGGTCTACGAGGCGAACGGAGTCTTGCTGGCGACCGCGCTCGCCTCCGCCGGCGCGGACATGGAGACCCTTCCGGCCGTTGCCGACGACGAGGCCGCGCATCGAGACGCGCTCCAGCGCGGCTTGGAGGCGGATGTGCTCGTCACGTCAGGAGGCGTCTCGGTCGGGCCGCACGACCTCGTGCGGCGCATCCTCGCCGACCTCGGCGTCGAGGAGGTGTTCTGGGGCGTCGCGGTCAAGCCCGGCAAGCCGCTTGCATTCGCGGTGCGTGGTTCGACCCTCGTCTTCGGCCTCCCCGGGAATCCCGTCTCGTCGCTCGTCGGCTGCGAGCTGTTTGTTCGCCCTGCCGTGCTGGCGCTGCAGGGCGCGCTCGTGCCTGGTCCGGTTTTCCAGGAGGGCCGGCTCGCCGCGAGAGTGCGGCGCAACGCGCAACGCGAACAGTTCCTGCGGGCACGCGCGCTGCCGTCGGAAAACGGGGTCGCGCTCGAGCCCGTGATGGGTCAGGAGTCGCACATGATTGCGCGGGCCGCCGCCGCCGACGCGCTCGTCCTCGTACCCCGGGGAGACGGCGAGGTTGCGGCCGGCGAGACGGTGCGTTACCTGCCGCTCGCCTGAGCTGCCAAGGGTCGGAGGTCGTACGGCGCGGCGCCCTGTGGCTCGACGCGTATCAACCGCGCGTACGCGATGTACCGATGTGACGCGAAGAAGCGTGGGTGACAGGCCTGCAGCTCGAGGAGCTCGTGCCGCGGCGATCGCAGCACCGAGAGGTCAGTCGACTTGACGATCCGGTGGCCCGTGACGGCGTAGATGAAGGTTCCGTAGGGCAGCTCGATCGTCACTCGGTCGCCGCGGTGCAGCGAGTCGATGTGCGAGAACGGGGCGAGGTAGGTCGTGCGGTGGCCGGCGATGTACACGAGCCGGTTCTCGCCCGGCATGAACGTGCGCAGGTCGCGGCCGGGACCTTTTTTGAGCGTGTCGTGATCGGTGCCGTTGACGAAGATCATGTTCACGCCCATGCGCGGCACGCGCAGACGACCGAGTGCCTGCCCACGCTTCGAGTCGAGTCGATAACGCTTCGCCTCGCGCGCGATGCTCTTCCGTTCCGCCGCGAGCGATGTGCTCGAGATCGAGGGCTCGAAGGAGCGTGTCCGCTTGTCGTATTGCGAGGTCAGCTCGTGTTGCTTCCACTTGGCGTAGAGGGCGGTGAACGGGTCCTGCCACTGCCAGACGACGAGCGCCCAGATCAGGATCAGGGCTCCCGCGACTGCGAGGAGCGTTCCAAGGAGGCGGACCCAGCGGCGCACTATCCCTCCAACGCTTCCAGGTCGGCGCCGGATGCGCCCCGTCGGCGATCACGCACGGCCAGCGCCACCCGACGAAGGACGCGCCGGAGCGGGCCGCGGGGAGGAAGATCTGCGGCGTCGGGATAGGGCGCGTAGCGGCGGCCGGCGAGCGCAGCGAGTTGTCCGGTGCCGGCGAGCCAGACGGCGAGGAACGGCATCACGACAAACGGTGTGTAGCCAACGGCTCGCAGCTCGGCGACGTACCACGGAGCATCCCAGCCCAAGCCGAAGCGGCCGGCGAACGAGCCGAAGAGTAGCGCCGGTCCGGCGAGGCCGAGTGCAAGCACACCGAGTCGCGCGCCGAGCGGCGCGCCGCGCACCTGCGGCAGCCAGAGCCAGGCATGAAGCGAGGGCAGCAAGAAGACGAGCGCAAAGGGATTCGTCGCGACGACGAGGAGCGAAAGCGCGCCGAGGCAGAGGAGCGCGGCCGTGTGCCCGGCCAGTTCCTCCTCGGTGGTGACGCTACGACGGGGGAGCAAGCGCTCCCTCGTCACGAGCCAGCCGATCAGCGCGAGCACGCCGAGACCCAGAAGCGCCTGAGCCGGCCAGTCCTGCGCGACGTCGCTCCGTGGCGCGGGCGGTCGTGACGCGCCGTCCGGCCAGGCTCCGAGCAGGGCGAAGAGCTCGAAGAGGCCGACAACCCAGGCCCAGAAGGCGAGCCGGCTACGGTAACCGCGAAGGGCAGGTGCGAGCGAGATCCGCCGTCGCCGGCAGCGCGCGAAGAGATCGACTGCCGTTGCCAGAAACGGCAACAAGCAGGCGATCAGCACCAGCTCGACGGCCCAGCCGCGAATGAGTCGGGATCCGAGATAGAGGTAGCTCGAGGTCCCCTGGGCGAACTCGAGGCCCTCGTCCAGCGTCCCGAGCAGATCCTGCGTGGCCCGGCCGACCTGTCCGAGTCGATCCGCGCGAAGCCGGTCGGCGGTGTCGTCGACGGGATCGGGAGGCAGATCGCCGGCCGTCGTGAGCGTCACGGCCCCGATCCCGCGAGCGATGAACGGCGCCTGCTCGTAGAGGGAGAAGGGGAAACCGAGATCGCCGAGCTGCCGGAGAATGCCCGGACGAGCGGGCCGGCGTCCGGTCTCGGCGGCGACGCGTGCCGCGACGGTCTCGAGCAGGGTTCCCGAGGGCGTACGCGGCGTATCGCCCCCGATCTCGACGCGAATGCGGCCGCCGCCTCCGACCGAGTCGAGGTTGATGACGGCTGCGACGTCGTGCCGAAGCGGCGAATGTGCCGCGAACCAGGCGGCGCCGAGCCCGCCGAAGGAGCCGCCGTCGGTCGAGAGGAAGAGGATCGTGTGATTCGGGTGCAGCTGGCCGGAGGGGAAGCCGGGCGGCGCCCCGTACGCGCGAGCGAGCTGGATCAGCATCGCCGTTCCCGAGGCGTTGTCGTTCGCGCCCTGCCCGCGGCCGTCGTTGTCCCGGTGCGCCATCACGACGATCGTCCGCGGGGAGCGGCCGACCGCTTCGGCGACGAGGTTCTGCATGTGGACGCGGCCGCGTCCCGGGATGACCGCGCTGAAGCGTTCGCTTCGCACGGGCAGGCCGTAGGACTGGAGCTGCTCGCGGAACCACTGGGCCGGGCCGACTGCTCCGGGGAAGCGGTTCGGCTTTTCCGTCGCGAGCTCCTCCGCAAGCTGCTTCGTCGCCTGGCCGTCGAACTCGGGCAGGAACGCTCGCGGCAGAGGAGTGGGCCGTGCGACGCTGAACGCGGCGACAAGGAGAGGGAGTCCGACCAGGAGCCACGTCCCCCGGTAGAGGCGTCCGTTGACCGGTCGCTCGACCGATCCGGGACGCGCCCGGCGACGCTCGGTCCGGGGCGGAACGGAGGCCATCCAGGGCTATAGTAGGTCGCCTATCACCTGGCAAAGTGAGCCCGGCAGGCGTTGATTGGCCGAGCCGACATGCCCGACTCCCCGACCATCCTCCTCGTCGACGACGAGGACTCGATCCAGAAGCTCCTCGCCTATCCGCTCGAGCGCGAGGGCTACCGCGTGCTGCAGGCCTGGGACGGCCAAGAAGCGCTCCAGCAGTTCGCCACGGAGCAAATCGATCTGGTCGTCCTCGACGTGATGCTGCCGAAGCTCGACGGGCTCGAGGTCTGCAAGCGCCTCCGCGCCGAGAGCGACGTTCCGATCATCATGCTGACCGCGCGCGACGATGAGCTCGACAAGGTGCTCGGACTCGAGCTCGGGGCGGACGACTACATCACGAAGCCCTTCTCGATCCGCGAGTTCCGCAGCCGTGTGCGGGCCTTGCTGCGCCGGGCCTCCGCGGGCCGTCCGCCCGAGACGGAGGGCGACGTGATCACGGTGGACAGCCTCAGGATCGATCTCTCTCGACGCTCGGTCGCGGTCCGGAAACAGCCGGTCCAGCTGACCTACGTCGAGTTCGAGCTGTTGCGGACCCTTGCCGCTCACCCGGGCCGGGTTTACAGCCGGCGGATGCTGCTCGAGGCGCTCTGGGGCGGCGCCGATTATCGGGAGCCGAGAACGATCGACGTTCACGTCCGGCACCTGCGGGAGAAGCTCGAGCTCGACCCGGCGGAGCCCGAGTACATCCTCACGGTGCGCGGTGTCGGTTACCGCTTTCGGGACCGATGAATCGGTTTCGCAGCGTCGGGATACGGCTCGGTCTCGGGCTCGGCGTCGTGGTTGCGGCCGCGCTGGTTCTCGTCGACCTGATCGTCGTCCCCTCGCTCGAGCGAAACCTGATCGACGCAAAGCTCAAGCAGCTCCGCCAGGCCGCTCCTCCCGTCGGCTTGCAGCTCATCAAGAGCCCGGGTTACTCACTCGATGACACGATCCAGTCCGAGGCAGCGAGTGCGCATGCACGGGTCACCTACTTCACTGTTCTCGACTCCAACCCGCCGAAGCTCACCGTCTTTGCGGATTCGAACCCGGTGACGTCGGCCGACGTCGAGGACGACCCGCTCGTACCGCGCGCGTTCGACGAGCTTCATGGGGTCAGCGGGACCGTGACGTCGAACGGCGAGCGCTACGCGGAAGCCGCCTATCCGATTTACGGCGGCGGTCCCGTCGTGCTGTTGCGTGCTTCCCTACGCGATTCCCTGGGCAGTATCCACCTCGTTCGACGTCGACTGGTCGTCGCGGGCCTGATCGCGCTGGCGGCGTCCTTGCTGGTCGGGTACCTCTCGGCCGCGGTCTTCGCCCGGCGCATCAGGCGGCTCGAGCGGGCCGCCGACCGGATCGCGGGCGGAGATTTCGGCCAGGCCGTCATCGATCCCGGTAGGGACGAGCTCGGCCAGCTTGCGGCGACGTTCGAGCGGATGCGGCAGCGGCTTGCCCAGCTCGAGCACGCTCGGCGGGAGTTCATCGCCAACGCTTCGCACGAGCTGCGAACCCCACTCTTTTCGCTCGGCGGCTTCCTCGAGCTGCTGGCCGACGAGGACCTCGATCCGAGGACGCAGGCCGAATTTCTGGCGACGATGCGCGAGCAGGTCGAGCGCCTGACCAAGCTCGCGACCGATCTGCTCGACCTCTCGCGTCTCGACGCCGGCCGGTTGACGGTCGAGCGAGAGCCCGTCGATCTAGCGTCTCTGGCGGAGATCCTCGCGGAGGAGTTCCGCGCGGTTGCGCATTCGAGCGGCCATCTGCTCGGAGTCGACGCGACGGCGGAGGCGACGGGGCTCGGCGACGAGGAGCGTGCTCTTCAGATCGGGCGCATCCTGGTCGAGAATGCCCTCGTTCACACACCGTCCGGGACTCCCGTTCGGCTCCGGACCGCCCTGCGAGACGGCTCGGCCTTGCTGACCGTGGAGGACGAGGGGCCGGGTATTCCGGCAGAGCACGCTGATCAGGTCTTCGACCGCTTCTACCGGCTCGAGGGCTCGATTGCGTCCGGGAGCGGGCTCGGCCTCGCGATCGCCCGCGAGCTCGCCGCCTTGATGGGGGGTGCCGTTGAGCTCCAGAGAATCCCGGGCCGGACGATCTTTGCGCTCGTCCTCCCCAACGCCATGTCCAAAACGGACATTCCACGGGAAAACGAGCGGATCAGAGAGCCCTCGCTACAGTGAGCCCGATGCGGGTCGGCTCCATTGCCGCTGTGACGATCGTCGCCGCCGTTCTCGGCGGCGGCGCTGCGTTGGGGATCGGGAAGGGCGCAGGCTGGCTCGATCAAGGGACGAAGACAGTGGTCGTCAAGGCTCAGGCCTCGGGTCCGGCGGCACTGCCCGCATCGGCGAGCTCGAACGTTCCGGCACTCGCGGGGAAGGACTTCGATCCCCAGCGAATCTTCGCCCAACGCTCGCCGGGCGTCGTCACGATCTTCGCCTACTTCGGCGATCCGTCCTCCCAGGACGCCCAGGTCGCTCAGGGTTCGGGGTTCGTGATCTCGTCACGAGGCTATGTCCTCACGAATTCGCACGTGGTTACGAACGCCGGGGAATCCTCCCGCGTCGACGCGGCCGACCATCTGTTCGTCGAGTTCGCCGACGGCGACCGCGCGGAGGCCACGATCATCGGCTGGGATCTCTACGACGACGTCGGTCTGATCCGGCTGGAGTCGAACGCCCACCGCCTCTCACCCGTGCCGCTCGGCGAGTCCTCGGGCGTCCAGGTCGGTCAGCCCGTTGCGGCGATCGGCAGCCCCCTCGGGAACGAGAATTCCCTCACGGTCGGGGTCGTCTCCGCGATCCATCGTTCGATCGACGCGATCACGGTGCGCAAATACAAGGTCGTCGACGCGATCCAGACGGATGCGCCGATTACCCACGGCAACTCAGGCGGCCCGCTCTTCGACGCCCGCGGGCGCGTGATCGGCATCAACGCGCAGATTCGTAGCGTCACCGGGTCGGGGAACGACGCGGGCGTCGGCTTCGCGATCCCGATCGACGCCGCGAAGCGCTCCGTTGGCGAGCTGATCCGGAAGGGGCACGTCTCCTATGCATACGTCGGGATCACGACCGAGAACATGACTCCCTCTCTTGCGCGGGCACTGGGCTACAACGTTGATCGCGGCGCGCTGATCGCCAGCGTCAGCCAGGGCAGCCCCGGCCAGCAGGCCGGCCTGCACGGCGGGACGCGCGAGGTCAACGTGCTCGGGATCCCGGGCGGGGTGACGACGGGGGGCGACGTGATCGTCGACATCGACGGCACGCCGGTTCGCGGCGCCGACGACGTCGTCCGCATCGTCTCCTTGTCGTTGAAGCCGAACGACGTCGCCGTGTTCACGATCGTTCGCAACGGTCAGCGGAAGAAGGTCGCCGTGACGCTGGCCGAGCGCCGGCTGCCGTCGGATTAGATCGCCGCCACCCCGGGCATAAGCCGCGGGAGGGCTCCAAAGCTCTCAGTAGGTTTACGTAGGTTTAACCTGCCCTTTGTTTGGTAATGCTCCTCCCATGGCGATTCGGCGATGACACCAAGCAGCAACGGCGATGCGAAGACAGTCCGTCTCACCATTCCGGCGCGGCCGGAGTACATCACCCTCTGCCGGCTCGCACTTGTCGGCATCGCGCGCGTTCGGAAGCTCTCCGACGACGTCCTCGCCGACCTCAAGCTCGCACTGACCGAGGCGGCGTCGAACTCCGTGCGGCATGCGTACGGGAGCGAGGACGTCGGTGTGGTCGAGATCTCGTACGAGCTCCTTCCGGACCGCCTGGCGATCGAGGTGACCGACGACGGGAAGGGGTTCGAGCCGACGTGGGCCGGAAGCTCAGGGGACGAGCTGTCCGAAGGCGGACTCGGCATCGCGATCATCTGCGCGATCGCCGACGAGGTGGAGATCGGCGCGCTGCCGTCCGGAAAAGGATCCCGGCTCCGTTTCGAGAAAGCCTTGAGCTAGCGCGGTAGGGCTGTATGCTGCGCGGCCGTTCGCTGAACGAGAGCGCCCAGACCATGCTCCAACTCGTCAACGCCGGACACAAGTCACTCGCGGACTACGCGACCATCGCGACGCGGGGACTCATGGACGAGATCCGGCGGCTCGCCGAACCCCTTGCGGGCAAGCGCGTCGTGCACCTATCGGCGACGGCGTTCGGCGGCGGCGTGGCGGAGATCAACTACACCCTCATTCCACTGATGCAGGACGCCGGGCTCGAGGTGGAGTGGCGGATCATCCGCGGGGCCGAAGAGTTCTACACCGTCACGAAGACGATCCACAACGCGCTGCAGGGCAATCCGCAAGGCCTCACGGCCGACCAGCGTGACATCTTCACGCACTACCAAGAGTTGAATGCACAGGAGTTCGAGGACGACTACGACTTCATCGTCGCCCACGATCCGCAACCGGTCGGGATGATCGACTACTTCCCGGACTCCCGTGCGCAGTGGATCTGGCGAGGTCACATCGACTTCTCGACCCCGAATCAGGAAGTCTTCGACTTCGTTCTGCCCTCGATCAAGCGCTACGACGCGGCGATCTTTCACATGCACGAGTACGTGCCGAAGGCCGAAGGCCTACCGCCCTGTTACATCTGGCCTCCGGCGATCGATCCCCTCGCGCCGAAGAACATGGCCCTCTCGGCCGAGGATGCCGCGTACATCGTCGACCAGTTCGGCATCGACGTCGAGCGCAAGCTCCTGACCCAGGTCTCCCGCTTCGATCCCTGGAAGGACCCGCTCGGCGTCATCGACGCGTATCGGCTGGTGAAGGAGCGCTTCCCGGACGTTCAGCTCGCACTCGTCGGCTCGATGGCACACGACGATCCGGAGGGCTGGGACTACTACAACCAGACCGTCGCGTATGCCGGCGGCGATCCCGACATCTACATCCTGTCCAATCTGAACAACGTCGGTTCCGTTGAGGTCAACGCCTTCCAGGTGCATTCCGCGGCGGTGGTGCAGAAGTCGATCCGAGAGGGCTTCGGGCTGACCGTCACCGAGGCCCTGTGGAAGACCCGGCCGACCGTGGCCGGTCGCGTCGGCGGAATCGTGGCGCAGATCCAGGACGGCGAGACCGGCTGGCTCGTCGACTCGGCGACCGAGTGCGCCGAGGCGTGCATCGAGATCCTGCGCGACCCGACCGAGGCGCGGCAGCGCGCGCTTCGTGGGAAGGAGTTCGTCCGTCGCCACTTCCTCACGCCGCGCCTGCTCCGCGACTGGCTCGTTCTGTTCAACCAACTGCTCGGGAACGACACCTCGGGCGCCGAGGTCGCCGTCGTCGCCGCGGTCTGAGCGCTCGAGTTTCAGAGTCAGCTAGCTGGATACCCTTTCGCGGGTCGTGCGCCGGAAGCTGATCGTCGCCTCGAATCGCGGTCCCGTGTCCTTCGCGCGGGACGAGCGAGGCGACGTCACGGCGAAGCGAGGCGGCGGCGGACTCGTGACCGCCCTGCGCAGCCTTCTGCACTACCACGACGTGACGTGGATCGCGAGCGCGCTCACCGAGGAGGATCGGGCGCGCGCAGGCGAGACGTTCGACGACACCGCCGAGGACGGTTCGCCGTACCGTCTCCATCTGATCGCGCACGACGAGCAGGCGTACGATTGGTACTACAACGTCGTGGCGAACCCGATGCTCTGGTTCGTCCACCACTCGCTCTGGGAGCTGCCGTACGCGCCACGGCTCGACCGGGCCTTTCACAACGCTTGGCGTGACGGGTATGCGGCCGTCAACGCCGGCTTCGCCGGGGCGGTTGTTGCCGAGCTCGATCGGACGCCGGAGGCGGCGGTCTTCTTCCACGACTACCACCTCTATCTCGCTCCTCGTATGGTGCGGGAGCAGCGGTCAGAGGCGACGCTGATGCACTTCGTGCACGTCCCGTGGCCACAGCCGGACTACTGGTGCGTGTGCCCGCGGGCGATGCGCTGTGCGATCCACGAGGGTCTGATCGCAAACGACATGGTCGGGTTCCAGGCCGAGCGTTGGCGAAGGAACTTCATCTACAGCACGCGGGAGCTGCTCGGGGAGGACGTGACGCCGAAGACCGTGACGGCTCCGATCTCGGTCGATCCGACCGAGTTCGGCGAAGTCGCCCGAAGCGATGCGGTGCTGACCGCGGAGCGCGACATCGTCGCCCGGCGTCCGGACAAGCTCGTCGTTCGTGTCGACCGGACCGACCCATCGAAGAACATCGTCCGCGGCTTCCGCGCGTTCGAGCTCTACCTCGATGCACACCCGGAGATGCGCCGGCGCGTGGGCATGCTCGCCCTGCTCGATCCCTCCCGCCAGGAGATTCCCGAGTACGCCGAGTATCTCGGGGCGATCGAGCGCGAGGCCCGGCGTGTGAACGACCGGTTCCAGGAGAACGGCTGGATGCCAATCGATCTGCAGATCGACGACGACTTTCCGAAGTCCGTGGCCGCGTACAAGCAGTTCGACGTCCTGCTCGTCAATGCGATCTTCGACGGGATGAATCTCGTCGCCAAGGAAGCGCCGCTCGTCAATGAGTGCGATGGGGTTGTTGTCCTATCAGAAAACACCGGTGCGCATGCGGAGTTCGGTGATTGGGCGCTGACGGTGAATCCGTTCGATGTCGAGGGACAGGCTGACGCGATCCACGACGCACTCGTGATGGACGCCGGCGAGCGCCGGCGGCGGCTAGACGCGATCCGTGCTCACGTGCACGAGCACGATGCGGGCGCCTGGATCGATCTCCTCCTTGCCGCGCTCGATCGCGTTGCGGCTCCCGCACGTCGCTAGGGCACTAGGATCGACGGGCTTATGGGTGAGCTGAGCCACGTCAGCGAGGCGGGCGACGTGCGCATGGTCGACGTCGGCGGCAAGCCTCTTTCGAGGCGGCGTGCAGTTGCGCGGGCGCGCGTGCGCATGGCACCCGAGACTTCGCTCCGGCTTCGTGAGCTCCCGAAGGGAGACGCACTTGCGACGGCGCAGATCGCGGGGATCATGGCTGCCAAGCGGACGAGCGAGCTCATCCCACTCTGCCATCCGCTGCCCCTTTCGCATGTCGAGGTCGCGTTGCAGGTCGGCGAGGGTGTGGTCGAGATCACCGGAACTGTCGAGACGACCGCGCAGACCGGTGTCGAGATGGAGGCCCTCACCGCCGTGTCGGTTGCCGCCCTCACCGTGTACGACATGGCGAAGGCGGTCGACAAGGAGATGTCCGTGACCGAGGTGACGCTCGTCGAGAAGACCAAGGAGCCGGCGTGAGGGCCGCCGTCGTCACGATTTCCGACGGCGTCGCTGCGGGGGGGCGCGAGGACGAGAGCGGCGCCCTGCTCGTCGAGCTCCTCGAGGCCGAGAAGTACGAGGTCGAGCATCGCGTCGTCCCCGACGAGCGGCCGCAGATTGCGGCTGCGATCCGCGAGCTGGCGCAGAACGTGCAGCTGGTGCTGACGACGGGCGGAACAGGTGTCTCGCCGCGGGACATCACTCCCGAGGCGACGGAGTCGGTCCTCGACCGTCAGGTCCCTGGAATCGCGGAGGCGCTGCGTGCGGACGCGACCCAGCGGACGCCACACGGCTTGCTCGGCCGCGGGGTGGCGGGTGTCCGGGGCCGCACGCTGATCGTGAACCTCCCCGGTTCCCCCGGCGGCTGTCGCGATGGTTTCGAGCTGATCAAGCCCGCTCTCCAGCATGCCGTCGACCTGATCGCAGGCGAGCAGACCGAGCACGAGCAGACGTGAGCGCGGCTGTCGCTCTGCCGCGCCGCTTCGCTTCGCTGGTCAAGATCGAGCACACGCTCTTCGCGCTGCCGTTTGCCTACATCGGCGCGCTTCTCTGCCTCAGACGGGTTCCATCCGCACACGATCTCGTCTGGATCACGCTGGCGATGGTCGGCGCTCGTTCGCTGGCGATGGGGCTCAACCGCGTGATCGATGCGGAGATCGACGCCCGCAATCCGCGTACGGCGACGCGCGAGCTGCCGGCGGGGCGGCTGTCAAGCTCGCAGGTCGTCGCGTTCTGCGCGCTCGCCTTCGGTCTGTATCTGGTGGCGTGCTTCCAGCTCGATCCGATCGTGCGCTGGCTCTGGCCGATCCCGCTCGTGGGTTTCGTCGTCTATCCCTACCTCAAGCGCTTCACCTGGCTCAGTCACCTCTGGCTCGGTGCGGTCGACGGTCTTGCGCCCGTCGGAGCGTGGATCGCGATCACCGGCCGGTTGCCGTGGGAAGCATGGGCTCTGGGTGGCGCGGTCGCGGTGTGGGTGGCCGGCTTCGATCTCTTCTATTCCTTGTTCGACCGCGACGTTGACGTCGAGCAGGGGTTGCACTCGGTCGCGGTGCGATTCGGCGTCGCCGGCGCGTTCTGGGGAGCTCGGCTGTTGCATCTCGCAACCGTCGGGCTGCTCGCCGCGGTCGGGCTCGGCCTTCACCTCGGTTGGCTGTATTGGCTCGGCGTGGTTGCCGTAGCGCTCCTGCTGACGTACGAGCACTCGTTGGTGCGTCCCGGCGACCTCCGCAGGCTCGACGCGGCGTTCTTCACCGTGAACGGCGTCATCAGCGTGGTGTTCTTCGCGTTCGTCCTCGCCGAGGCGGCTCTCTAGTCCAACTCGTAGCGGCACGCGCTCCACGGCCAGTCGGAGATGCGCTCACACAGGCCTGCCCGCACCGGATTCGCCATGACGTAGAGGCACGTGCGCTCGAGGTCGTCCTCTTCCAGCGATCCGCACCAGAAGCGCTCTCCGAAGAGGTGGCCCCAGCGCCCGTACTTGGCGTTGAAGCTCTGGGCGTGAACGCCGTTCAATCGGTGGAATCCGTCCGACATGTTGTCGCACGTCGCCTCGATCACGAGGTGGTAGTGATTGGTCATCAGGCAGAACGCGTGACACTCCCAGTCGAAGCGACGGACAACCTCGGCGAACAGCCCGAGGAACGAGAGTCGGTCGTCGTCGTCCCGAAAGATCGCGATCTTGCCGGCCCCGCGCGCCGTCGCATGGAAGAGGCCGTCGGGAAAGAGGTAGCGCGGAATGCGGGCCATCGCGCCGACGCTACGGACCGCGAGCAGCAAGGCCAGGTCACGTCGGAGCGCCTGTGGACAAAGAGTCACGCTCTTGGCACAAACTCCATGGCCGCAAAAGCCAGTTCGGCCGTGTCTCGGAGCCCCACGGCCGGGGACAGTCCCCGGACGCGGCCCGCAGGGCCGCGTCCGGCTCGGGCGTGGCTGCGGGGTTCGTCGGGCGGCACTACAGTGGCGTTGTGATCGCGCTGTGATTCGCGCTCGTGGGCTCGAGAAGCGGTACGGCGACAAGCGTGTCCTGCGTGGTGTCGAGTTCGAGCTGGCACGCGACGGCTTCTTGCTCGTGACGGGCCCGAACGGATCCGGGAAGACGACGCTGCTCCGGCTCTGTGCCGGACTCGCGGCACCGACGCGCGGTGAGCTCGACATCTCCGTCCCCCGCGGTCGGATCGGCCTCCTCGCACACGAGCCGCTCGTCTACCGGGAGCTCACCGCCCTCGAGAACCTCGAGCTGTACGGACGGCTCTACCGCGTGCCGGAACGGCGTGAGCGCATCGGCATGGTGCTCGAGCGCTTCGGGCTGTGGGACGTGCGGCACGAGCGCGCCGGCTCCTACTCGCGTGGAATGCTGCAGCGGCTCGCGCTTTGCCGCGCGCTGCTGCACGAACCCGACCTGCTCCTGCTCGACGAGCCGTACAGCGGCCTCGACGACGACGGCGCTGGGCTGCTCGACCGCGAACTGGAGGAAACGAGCGGCCGCGCGGCCTTCGTGGTCGCGACGCACGAGCCCGCACGCATCGAGCGCTTCGCGTCGGCCAAGCTCGCGCTCGCATGACGTACCTCGCGGATGTCGGTGCTCTCGCGCGCAAGGACCTGCTGCTCGAGTTCCGAGCACGCGACACCCTGCCCGCGATGCTCCTCTTCGTCGTCTCGACCCTCGTCGTCTTCCACTTCGTTCTTCCCGGCGATTCCTCCGAGCTTGCGGGGACGGGACTGCTCTGGGTCGCGCTCGTGTTCACGGCGTTGCTCGGCCTCTCTCGTGCGTTCGCCGCCGAACGGGAGCAGGGCGTGATCGACGGGCTCGTCCTTGCCCCGAGTGACCGCAGCGCGATCTGGCTCGGCAAGGCTCTGTCGATTCTCGTCTTCCTCGCCGCGGCGGAGCTCGTCGCAATCCCGGCGTTCGCGGTCTTCTTCGGAGATGTGGGCGGCTCGCTCGTCGCGGGAGTCGCTCTTGCTGACCTCGGGATCGCCGCCGTCGGCACGCTCCTCGCGGCGATGGCGGCCGCGAGCCGCGCGCGCGAGCTGCTCCTGCCACTACTCTTCTTGCCGCTCGCGGTCCCCGTCGTGATCGGCGGTGTGGGTGCGAGCGTCTCGGACGACCCCGGTCGCTATATCGCTTTCCTCGCCCTCTACGACGCGCTCTTTGCGATCATTTGCTGGGCTTCCTTTGAGTATGTCGTTACGGAATAGCCCCCTGCCGGCGCTTGCCGCGCTCGCCCTCGCGCTGATGGCGGCGGCGATCGCGCTGATCGCGTATGCCGCGCCGGAGGACGCAGATCAGGGCCTCTCCCAGAAGATCTTCTACTTTCATGTCCCGATCGCGTTGACCGCGTACGTCCTGTTCGGCTGGGGAGCATGGAAGGCATTCGTCCAGCTCTGGCAACGCGAGCCGGATGCGGACCTCGAGAGCTATGTCGCGATCCATCACGGCGTGATCTTCGGCGTCCTCACGCTCGTCACCGGATCGATCTGGGCCAAGATCTCGTGGGGCGTCTGGTGGGCGTGGAGCTCGAACCAGCTCGTGCTCTTCCTCGTGCTGTTCCTGTTCTACTCGGCGTACTTCATGCTGCGCTTCTCGATCGAGCCTGGACCGCGTCGCGCGAATGCAAGTGCGGTGTATGCGCTCTTCGGTGTCGCGCTAATACCGGTCAGCTTCCTTGCGATCAGGCTCGCCAACGACTTCATCCATCCGACCGTCTTCACCTCTCACGGACCGCAGATGTCGGGGCTGATGTTCTTCACCTTCTGCGTCTCCTGGGCGGCGCTCCTCGCCCTGGCCGCGTGCCTCTACCACCTGGAGCTGGCCGGTAAGCGACTCGACGCTCGGTTGCGCGAGTTGCGGGAGCTGCTCGCATGACCGCCGCCGAGAAGTACGTCGCGGCCGCGTACCTCGTCGTGTTCCTCGTCGTCCTCGCGTACCTCCTGATCATGGCCTCGAAGCTGCAGCGGCTCGAGCGCGAGGTCGCCGAGTTGACGGAGCTTGCACGCGCGCGGAAGGCTGACCAGCCCCAGCAGAAGGCGGTTGCGATTGGCTGAGTTGCTCTTTTGGCCCGCCCTGCTTGCGTACGGCGAGGCGGCGGTTGCGTACCTGGGAGAGGCGCGAAGGCCCGGCGTCGCGGGCAGGCTCGCGACCTGGGGCGTGCGGATCGGCTGGTTGGTGCAGACGGCGCTGCTCGCTTTTCAGGCGGCGCGCGCCGACGGCTTTCCCTGGTCGAGCTGGGCCGGCTCGCTCAACTTGTTCGTCTGGCTCGTCGTCGGGGCGTACCTGATCTGGGGCTGCCAACCGCGCTACCGGCTGCTCGGGCTGGCCGTCCTGCCGCTTGCCGTCGTGCTCTTCGGCCTCGCCCGCATCGGCGGCGGAACCGGAATCGGCGGACACAGCCACTACTCGAACCTCTTCCTCGTTCTCCACGTCGGCCTCGTGCTCGCGGCTTTCGCCGGCTTCACGCTCGCGGCCGCGCTCTCCGCGCTCTACCTCTGGCAGGAGCGACGGCTGAAGCGGCGCGAGACTTCCATTCTGCGCGTGCGCGCGCCGGCTCTTGCACGTCTCGACGAGCTCGCCGCGCGGACGATCGCGATCGCCCTTCCTGCGCTGACCCTCGGCATCGCGGTGGGAATTGCGCGGCTCCGCGACCGCGGCGGCGGCTTCGACGTCCTGATGGCGGTCACGTTGCTGACCTGGACGGTGTACGGCGGCTACCTCGCCCTCCGTCACCTCGCCGGATGGCGGGGACGCAGGGCGGCGTACCTCGTCCTGGCCGGGTTCGTGCTCGTCGCCGTCGTTCGGCTCGCCCTCCCCGTCACGCACTTCGCCACATGAGCGTCGTCCTGGTCGGCATCTCTCACCACCGGGCGCCCGTCGAGCTCAGAGAACGCGCGGCGCTCGAGCCGCAGCGTGCCGGCGAGCTCGCACAACGGCTCGCGGGAGAGCAGGGCGAGGCGGTCTGCCTCTCGACCTGCAATCGCACGGAGCTCTACCTTGGGCACGAGTCCGCGGAGGAGGCGGAACAGAAGGCCGAGGCCGCGCTGCTGGCGCTGGAGGTAGAGCTCGGGCCCGCGCTCTACCGTCTGCGCGACGAGGCGGCGGCTCTGCATCTGTTCCGCGTCGCGGCAGGCCTCGATTCGATGGTGCCCGGCGAGGGCGAGATCCTCGGTCAGGTACGCGTGGCACACGAGGTCGGAGCAGCCGGGCCGCTGCTCGACCGGCTCTTCCGGCAGGCGCTCCATGCGGGCCGCAAAGCGAGGACGCAGACCGCGATCGGGGAGAGCCCAGCCTCCGTCTCTTCCGCCGCGGCCGCTCTCGCCGAGCAGGTCTTCGGCGACCTGCGCGGCCGTGCGATCGGTGTCGTCGGCGCCGGCAAGGTTGGCGAGCTGGCCGTACGGAGCCTGGTCTCGAGAGGCACGACGATCGCCTTTGTCGCAAACCGCACGGCCGAACGTGCAGGGAAGCTCGCCGAGCGCTTCGGCGCCGATGCCCTCGCTCTCGAAGAGCTGGCCGCGGCCCTCCCGCGCGCCGACGTTGTGCTCTCCTCGACCAGTGCGCCCGGCTGGATCCTGACGCGTGACCAGGTCGAGGGCGCACTCCCCGCTCGAAAGGGGCGGCCGCTCTTCTTCATCGACCTCGCCGTTCCGCGCGATCTGGATCCCGCCATCCACGAGCTCGACGGCTGCTACCTCTACGACATCGACGATCTCGAAGCGGTCGTGGCCGAGACGCTTGCCGGACGCCGGCGCGAGGCCGAGCGCGCCGAGATGATCGTCGCGGCGGAGGCCGATCGCTTTCGGGAGTGGCAGGCGTCGCTCGACGTGGTCCCTGCGATTGCCTCCCTTCGTGCCAAGGCGGAAGAAATTCGCGCTGCGGAGTTGCAGCGGGCGAAGCTGAACGACGCTGAACGCCGTGCGGCGGAGTCCGTGACCGCTGCGGTCCTCAACAAACTCCTGCATCTGCCCACAATTCGCATGAAGCAGGCCGCCGCGGCAGCCGACGGCGTGATTTATGCTGACGCGGTGCGTCACCTCTTCGGTCTCGAGGACGAGCGCTGAAGACTGCGAGCCTCATCGGGCGCCCGCTGCCGGTGCAGGCGCCGACGGCATTCGTCCGCATCCGCCGTCGAGGGGCATGTGGCGGCCAGACGACTGCGAAGCGCACCTGGTGCCGTGCTGATCCGCGTCGGCTCCCGCGGCAGTAGGCTCGCCCTCACGCAGGCCGAGCGCTCCGCGGCGCGACTGCGGGGGCCAGGGATCGAGCTCGCGCTCGTGCCGATCACGACCGCGGGCGACAGGGACCGGACGCGTCCGTTCGGGGAGATCGGCGCGCGCGGCGTCTTCGTGAAAGAGCTGGAGGAGGCGTTGCTCGACGGTCGCATCGACGTCGCCGTGCACTCCGCTAAGGACATGACCTCGACGGACACGGATGGTCTGGCGGTTGGTGCCTATGTCGAGCGTGAGGATCCGCGTGACGCGCTCTGTGGCGCAGAAGCACTGCGGCCGGGCATGCGTGTCGGCACTGCTTCCATCCGCCGTCGCGCCCAGCTCCTGGCCCTCGAACCGACGCTCTCGATCGAGCCGTTACGTGGCAACATCGACACCCGTCTCCGTAAGCGCGGCGAGCGTGGTCTCGATGCGATCGTCCTGGCCGCCTGCGGGCTCGACCGGCTGGACCTCGGCCACGAGATCGGTCGACGCTTCGAGCCCGACGAGATCGTGCCGGAGGCGGGGCAGGGAGCGCTCGCGCTCCAGGTGCGCACGGGGGAGGAGGACCTTGTCGCCGCGGCTGACCACGCGGAGACACGAGTGCGCGTCGAGGCGGAGCGCGAGTGTGTGGCCGCGCTCGGCGGGGGCTGCCTGGCGCCCGTCGCGGCTCACCACGACGGGGAACTGCTGACCGCACTCGTTGCGGCGGAGGACGGCAGCTGGATCGAGCGTCGCCGGGGTCACGACCCTGTGCTGCTGGCGGCCGAGCTGCGCGCGTTCGTCAGATGAAAATCCTCGTCACGCGCCAGCGCGAGCAGGCACAACCGCTCGTCGATGCGCTCCGCGCCCACGGCTTTGAGATCGTCGTGAAGCCGCTGATTCGGACCGAGCCGTTGTCGGATGAGCCGATCGACGTCCGCGGCTACGACTGCGTCATCGTTACGAGCCCCAACGGCGCGCGTGAGCTCGCGCGACGCATGAGCGGAGAGCCGGCTCTCGTGGCGGCGATCGGGCGCGGAACGGGGGCGGCGCTCGAGGAGGCGGGCATCAAGGTCGATCTCACCGCCGACGACCACACGCAGGAGGGACTCGTGGCGGCGCTTGCGGAGCCCCCGCGCCGTTCGCTCTTCGTCGGCGCCGAGGGTGCTCGGAGCCTCCTCGCCGACGAGCTCGGCGCGGAGTTCCTCCCGGCCTATCGAACGGTCGAGCTGGAGGTCGACGAACTGCCCGACGCCGATTTGGCGTTGCTGATGTCGCCGTCGGCGGCCAAGGCCTACGCACGCGCGGGCGGGCGCGGCCCGGCGATCTCAATCGGTCCGCAGACGACGAGCGCGGCGCGAGCGGCAGGTGTGGAGGTCGCGGCCGAAGCGTCTTCGCACGATCTGGAGGGACTCGTAGACTCCGCGGCGGCGTGGCGCGCTTCATCACGTTCCTGACGGACTTCGGCCTGCAGGACGACTTCGTCGGGACCTGTCACGGCGTGATGAAGCGAATCGCGCCGGACGTCGAGATCATCGACATCACGCACGGCATCGCGGCGCAGGCGGTGCTGCAGGGCGCGCTGACGCTCGCGAACACGCTCCCGTTCATGCCGGAGGGCGTCCACCTCGCCGTCGTCGATCCAGGCGTCGGCGGTTCTCGGCGAGCGCTCGCGCTCCGCGACGGACAGGGGCGGATCCACGTCGGACCGGACAACGGACTGCTCATTCCGGCTGCCGAGCGGATGGGAGGCATCGCCGAGGCTCACGAGCTGACGAATCCCGAGTATGCGCTGGAGTCGGTCTCGCGGACGTTCCACGGGCGCGACCTCTTCTCGCCGGCGGCCGCGCATCTTGCGCTCGGCGTGCCGCTCGCGGAGTTGGGGCCTCCGATCGCCTCCGATGCGCTGGCACGTCTCGAGCTCCCGCAGCCCGAGATCGGAAGCACCCGGATTCACTGCACGGTGCTGTCGGTTGACCGGTTCGGAAACGTGCAGGTCAATCTCGAACGGTCGCAGCTCGAGCAGATCGGCATCGTTCCCGGCACGCGCGTGGAGCTGCAGACCGGTCACGAGCGCTACTACGCCATCGCGGCCCGCACGTTCGCGGACGCTCGCCCGGGCGACATGATTCTCTACGAGGACGCCTACCGGAACGTCTCGATCGCGATCAGCGGTGGCAACGCAGCGGCGATGCTCGGAGTCAAGGAGGGACAGAACGTGCGGATTCACCTGGAGTCGCCGTGAACAGGCGCATGCTCGGACAGAAATTCGCGCGGCTCACGACCGACGTCGTGATGCGCAGTCCCCGACTCTGGCGGTTTTTTCGCCCGGTGATGCGCAGGCAGTTCGATGCGATCGCTGCCGAGTGGGACGCCATGCGGGATCCCGCACATCTTGCTCCGTACGAGGCTGCGTTACTGGCGGTCGATCCCGCGCCTCAGCGAGCGCTCGATCTAGGAACCGGAACCGGTCAGGGCGCCTTTGCGATTGCGCGTCAGTTCCCGATGGCTGAGGTCGTAGGCGCGGATGTCGCCGACCGCATGCTTGCGGAAGCGAGGCGGAAGACGCCGCCCGAGCTCAGTGAGCGGGTCAGCTTCGAACACGCTGATGCATCGGCGCTCCCATATGCCGACGGCTCATTCCAGCTCGTCGCGCACGCGAACATGATCCCGTTCTTCGACGAGCTGGAACGCGTCCTCGCTTCCGGCGCTCAAGCGTTGTTCGCATTCTCGAGCGGAGACTCCACGCCGATCTACGTTCCGCCGGAACGATTGCGTGCAGAGCTCGAGCGGCGTGGATTCACGGATTTTGCGGACTTCGCCGCCGGCAACGGAACGGCGCTTCTTGCTCGCAAAGGCGACCGCGCCTAAGCTTCCGCCTACAGGTCGTTCGCGGCGCGGTAGCACCGGCCCGGACGACCTCCTTTTTGAGCGGGCGCCCTAGTTGCGCTCGATGACCACGTCGAAGCCGCGCGCCTTCGCCTGGGCGACGAAGGATTCGGCCTCGCGCTGGTCCTCGAAGCCGGCGAGGTACGCCTCGAAGCCGCCACACGGATCGCTTCGGAGCTTGACCCCCGGGAAGCCGGCGGCTGTTGCGCGGGCGACGATGGCGTTGGCGCCCGGGCGGTCGCGTCCGTGGCCGAAAATCACCTCGAGCCTGCCGAGCGGCTTTGCCTGGATGCATTCGAGCGTGACCGAGAATCCTTCGCGCCGGGCCTCCTCCTGGAGATCCACGCCGATGTCGAAGGTGTCGATCCCACGGAGGACGACGCGGAACCCGTCGCATCCTTCGATGACGTTCGCGTTGACGAAACCGCGAGCGACCACCTGGCTGCGGAATGTCAGGGCCTGCTGGTGGGTCTTCCGGCGGCCGAAGACAGCCTCGAGCCCGCTCACGAACTCGAGGCGCCCACACGCCTGCGAGGCGCTCTCGACGCCGGGCCGCGACGTCGATTGCCCGAGCGACGGCACCAAGACGGCGACCGCGCCGGCCACGGCGGCGAGCGCAACGAGACGGGCGACCCTCACGGGCGACAGTCCTAGCAGACTCCCCCGACCGTGGTCGCAGTCTTTACGAATCCTTTAGATCCAGCCGTAGGGCGCGTCCGAGGAATGGCGAGGGCCGGAATCGAACCGGCGACACCACGGTTTTCAGCCGTGTGCTCTACCAACTGAGCTACCTCGCCCCGCGGGGCGACAGTCTAGCCCGCGCCGGGAATGTCGTTAGTTCTGGGCCCCGGCTGTTGCGAGCCTCTCGACGAGCACGTCGACGAACTCGTCCTTCACCAGGACCGCGTCCGCGCCGGCCTCGGTCACGGCCCGGTGAAGCGCCGGGTGGGCGTCCCCGGTGAGGGCGATGACGCACATGCTCGGGTGGTCGTGGCGTAAGCGAGCGACCGCTGTGACGCCGTCGAGGCGGGGCATGTGCAGGTCGATCACGACGGCGTCGGGCGACAGCTCGTCGGCCAGCTCGATCGCGGCGAGGCCGTCTCCCGCCGTCGCGACGACGGCGAGCTCTGGCTGATGGTCGATCAGGGGCGAGAGCGCCTCGAGGAAAGGCGTGTCGTCGTCCGCGAGGAGAACCCGAATCATCTGCGCCGCATCGGCATTCCCCATACCTGGGGAAGTTAGCCTTGTTTGCCGTGTCCTCGCAATCGAAGCGCAAGGTGGCTGTTATCGGCGCCACGCTCGACCTGGGCGCCGGCCGACGAGGTGTTGACATGGGTCCATCTGCGATCCGCTACGCAGGTCTTGCCGCGCGGATCGCAGACCTCGGACAGGAATACGTCGACCTGGGAAACGTCGAGACGGCTGTCGCCGAGGCGATCCCGGTCGCCGACGAGCATGCGCGCTTTCTTCCGCAGATCAAGGAGACCTGCGAACGCATTGCGAGGCTCGTCGAACGAACGGTGCGCGACGGGTTCCTGCCGGTCGTGCTCGGCGGCGACCATTCCGTCGCGCTCGGGACCCTGGCCGGACTACGCGAGGTGCACGGTCCGGGCGGTGCGATCTGGATCGACGCGCACGGCGACCTGAACAGCCCCGAGACGAGCCCGAGCGGCAACGTCCACGGCATGGTGCTCGCCGCGGCGCTGGGCCTGGCGGGCGATCGCTTTTTCGAAGACGGATGGGGACTCCCGGCCCTCGCTCCCGGTCGCGTTGCCCTGATCTCGGTGCGCGCGCTCGACGACGGCGAGCGGAAGCTGCTCCGCGAGCTCGATGCGCGGGTCTTCACGATGAGCGACGTCGATCGGCTCGGCGTCGAGCGTGCCGTTCGCGAGGCGCTCGCCCACGTGGCCGGGCCCGGATTCGTGCATGTCAGCCTGGATATGGACGCGGTCGATCCGGACGTGGCTCCGGGAGTGGGAACTCCGGTGCGCGGCGGGTTGTCCTACCGCGAGGCGCACCTCGCGCTCGAGCTCGTCGCGGAATCGGGTCTCGCGTCGTCGCTCGACGTGGTCGAGGTGAACCCGATCCTCGACCGCGAGAACGAGACGGGGAAGCTCGCGGTCGAGCTCGTGGCGAGCGCGCTAGGAGCGCGAATCCTCTAGGAAGCGCTGCACCGCATCCGCCGTCTCGTCGAACGCATCCCAGAAGACCATGTGGCCGCCGGGCACCTCAACGATCTCGATCAGGTCGCCGAGGACGGTCCGGTAGGCCTCGATCTGCTCCTCGCGCACGAGCCCGAACTGGCCGGCGTGCACGAGCAGCGTGGGGACGCGGAGGGATTCGGGCGGCGGAGGTGGGGTGCACAGCTCTCCGTAGGCGGTGATCACCGTGCCGCGGCAGTACCGGTAGGTGTACAGCCCGTCCTTTCCCTGAACGAGGTGCTCCCGCACGTCCTCTTCGATGAACTCGAGCGGCGTCGGGTCGCCGTACAAGCGCCGTTCCTCGACCGCGTCCTCCGGCGAGGCAAACGTTCCGCCGACGCGCTCTCGCTCGGCGAAGTCGAAGCCGACGTGAGGGAGAAGCTGGACGGCCGGATCGAGCAGCACCGCGCGCTCGACTCGCTCCGGGTCCAGATCGCAGAGCTCGAGGATCAGGCGGCCGCCGTACGAGTGTCCGACGAAGGCCGCGCGCTCGACGCCCGCGTCCTCGATCGTCTCGACGACGTCTGACGCGTGCGTTCCGATCGTCCACGGCGGCTCCCACGAAGACGATCCGTGCCCGCGCAGGTCGGGCGCGAGGACGCGGAAGCGTGCGGCGAGGCGTTCCTCGGCGAGCTTGCGGAAGCGGCGGCCGAAGCCGCCGATCCCGTGCAGGGCGACAACCGGCGGGGCGGTGCGCTCGCCCCATTCGTGTAGCTGCAAAAGCATCAGACCGACGTCAGCAGGGCGGGAAGCAGCGTGCGCCAGTCGCCCACGAGGCCGATGTCGGCAGCCGTCAGCATCGGAGCGTCCCGGTTGGCGTTGATCGCCACGATCACGTTCGACTTCACGAATCCGGTGACGTGCTCGAAATCGCCGGGGACGCCGACGGTGACGAGCAGCCGGGGCGCGACCGCTCGGCCGAAGAGCCCGAGCTGGCGGTTTCCGGGCAGCAGTCCCTGCCCGCAGACCTCGCGCGTTCCACCGAGCGCGACGCCCTCCGGCAGGTCCGGCAGCCCGCCGGCTTCCGGGCCGACGCAAACTACGGTGTCCGCCTCGTCGAGATCCCAGGCAGGCGCGTCCCTGCTCTCGACGAGTCGTGCGCGGGGATCGGGCAGAGACCCGACGTCGATCCGCTCGACGTTCGGCTCGACGTCGCGCGGCTCGAGCGGCTCGAACATGCGCGGACGGACCGTTGCAAGCTGGGGGGTTGTCGAGCCCATGATCACGGAGACGATGTTGCCGCCGTAGGCGGGCTTCATCTGGAGTAGGCGGCCGGCGCGGGCGATGTCGAGTCCGACACAGTCGCCGGTCATGCCCAGCTCGAGCTCGCCCGCCACGCGCGGGCCCAGGTCACGACCGGTCGCCGTGGCGGGGAAGAGCAGGACGTGCGGCCGTGCGTGCGCGACGACCACGCGCAACGCTCTGCTCCACACCTCCGGCTGGTAGCTCGCGAGCCGCTCGTCCTGCACGGCCACGACACGCTCGGCGCCGTGGCGCGCGGCTTGGCGTGCTATCGCGTCGGCGTCCGCCGAGAGCACGAGTGCGACGTTCTCGCCGCCGAGCTTGCCCGCCAGCTCGCGACCCTTGCCGATCAGCTCCAGCGAGGTGCGCGTTGGACGCCTGTTCACCTGCTCGACGAAGGTCCAGCAGTCGTAGCTCTTGCCGGGCTTCTCGGCGAGATGTTCCGGCTTGTCCCATGATGATGGGGCGACGCGTCGTTCTGCGAGGAGCGCTCGAACCCGCTGCGCGGCGGCGCCGACCGAATCGGCGAGTTCGCCGCCGCGTTCCGGCGTCACGTCCCGGACGGCGAGCACGCGCGTGGGGGATCCCGTCTGGCCGAAGCGCTTGTCGTTCTCGCGCAGATCGTCCACGAGCTGCGCCGCGGTCCAGACGTCGATGCTTCCCTCACCGGTCTCGCTCGCCTCGCGGGCGGATGCGAGCGAGAGCACGGCCGGGCCTTCGAGCTCGTATGTCTCGTAACCGTGATCGGTCTGGCGAGTGGCACGGATCCGCCGACCAACGAGCTCGGTCTCGACGACGCTCGTGAGGTGCGGCCACCGGAGGAAGGCGGCGGTCTCCGGCGGCACCTGCCACGTCTCGGAATCGGTTGTCTTGCGGCCGCAAAGCACGAGGTCGACGCCGCCCTCCCTCTCGATTGCCATCGCGAGCGTGCGCGAGGTCCCGATCGTGTCGGCGACTGCGAAGGCTCGATCGGAGAGATGGATGCAGCGGTCGGCGCCGAGGGCGAGACAGGTTCGGAGCGCCTCCTCGGCCTGCGGCGGGCCCATCGTCATCGCGATCACCTCGACGCCTTCGTGCTTCTCCTTCTGCGCCACGGCGTCAGCGACTGTGGCGGCGTCGAAGGGGTTGAGCAGGAGCGGCACGCCTTCGCGTCGGAGCTGCTTCGTCTCCTGGTCGAACTCGATCGAGTCGGCGCGCGGAACCTGCTTGACGAGGCAGACGATCTTCACGTGTGGGAGCCTAACGAGGCGTGCTCGCCGTTCTGTACGACATCCACGGCAATCTGGTCGCGCTCGAAGAGGTGCTGAGGGACGCCGAAGCTGCGGGTGCCGACGCGTATTTGCTCGGCGGCGATTTCGCATCGTGGTCGCCCTGGCCGCACGAGACGATCGACCGCCTGCGCGCGCTCCCGAACACGACGTGGATCCGAGGAAACGGCGAGAAGTGGCTGCGCGAGCCGCCGCCCGACCGGCCCGAGGTCGTGGAGACGCTGAGAGAGCTCGACTCCGGGCTCGGCACCGACGAGGGCTGGCTCTTCTCGCTCCAGACAGAGGCCGAGCTGGACGGCGTCCTCTACGTGCACGGCTCGCCGCTCTCCTGCGTCGAGAGCTTTCCGGCGGAACCAGACGAGAAGGACGAGTGGATGTTGAACGGCGTGCGCGACAAGACGGTGGTCTTCGGCCACAGTCATCTCCAGTTTCGCCGCTCGGGGCCGAACGGCACGACGCTGATCAACCCCGGGAGCGTCGGCATGCCGCTGGACGGCGATGTACGCGCAGCGTACGCGCTACGTCACGACGACGGCGAGTTCGAGTTCTGCCGCGTTGCCTTCGACACCGAGCGTGTTGCCAAGGCGTGGGAAGAGCTCGGCGGCAGCTTCGGGAAGATGGCGGCTGAGCGAACCCGCCACGGCTCGGACTAGTCGCTCGTCTCTTCGCCGCTCCCGGACGGCTCGTAGTAGGTCGCGCCCTTCAGCTCGTCGGGGAGGTAGTCGGTCTCGAATCCCTCCGGATCGGAATGCGGATAGACGTAGCCCTCGCCGTGCCCGAGCTGCCTGCCGTACCAGCTCGCGTCACGAAGCGCCTTGGGCGGGCGGATGTTGCCGCGCTCGCGCACGTCTGCCGTCGCGCGCTTCAACGCCGTGTAGCTCGCGTTCGACTTCGGTGCGCGCGCGAGGTAGATCGCGGCCTGCGCCAGGTTGAGGCGTGCCTCCGGCAGGCCGACGTGCTCGACTGCGTGCGCCGCCGCGACTGCCACGAGCAACGCGCGCGGATCCGCGTTGCCGATGTCCTCCGAGGCGAGGACGATCATGCGGCGCGCGATGTAGCGGGCGTCCTCGCCGCTCTCGAGCATGGCGGCGAGGTAGTAGACGCTCGCGTCTGGATCCGAGCCGCGCATCGACTTGATGAACGCCGAGATGAAGTCGTAATGCGCGTCCGCGGCCTTGTCGTAGACGAGCGGCCGCTTGCGGGCAGCATCCTCGACGTGCGCCTCCGACAGCGGTTCTCCGGCGGCCTGTGCAGTCTGCCAGGCGAGCTCGAGGATGTTGTGGACGGATCGTGCGTCCCCACCTGCACGGGTGGCAATGAGCTGCACGAGGTCGCCCGGAAGCTCGGCCTCGAGCTCGGCGGCTCCGCGACGCGTGACCGTCTCGAGCTCCTCGACGGACAGCGGCTCGAGCTCGTACACCTGAGCCCGCGAAAGGAGCGCCGAGTTGACCTCGAAGTACGGATTCTCCGTCGTCGCACCGATCAGCGTGAGCACGCCCTCCTCGACACCGGGCAGCAGCGCGTCCTGTTGAGCCTTGTTGAAGCGGTGGATCTCGTCGAGGAAGAGAATCGTCCGGCGCCCGTTCGCCCCCAGCCGCTCGCGCGCGCGCGCAAGGACCTCTCTCACCTGCGCCACGGTCGCGGAGACCGCGGACAGCTCCTCGAACGCCGCGCCCGTCACCCGCGCGATGATCCGCGCCAGCGTCGTCTTCCCGCTGCCCGGGGGGCCATAGAAGATTGTCGACCGCACGGTGTCCTGCTCGATCGCAACACGGAGCGCCGATCCCTCCCCGAGCACGTGTTCCTGTCCGACGAACTCCTCCAGCGTCTGCGGTCGCATTCGCAGCGCGAGGGGTGCGACCTCGGGCAGTCGCTGCTCTGCCGCATCGGAGAAGAGGTCGCTCATTGCAGGAGAAGTATGCTCCGCAGGGCCTAGTGGCAACCGAGACGCAAGAGGATTTCTCAGAGCCGATTCTGCCCGGGAAGGGCGCGTCGGACTACGAGCGCTACCTCCGCACCGACGACCTGCTCGCCCTGCAGAAGACGCCGGAGGAGCGGATTCATCCGGACGAG